>Ga0207799_100026_pt1 | contig 276350 bp, 211 predicted proteins | sample TtanPargueraPR_4_FD_187742 | JGI IMG/M metagenome (GOLD analysis project Ga0207799, IMG submission 187742) | Aerobic enrichment media microbial communities from Bioluminiscent Bay, La Parguera, Puerto Rico - Tt and M2 (SPAdes) | ecosystem: Environmental > Aquatic > Marine > Unclassified ... | reverse complement strand
CGTCGGAATCAAAAGTTTCATCAGCATCGTCTTTAGGGAAACCAAAATCGTCATAGAAAAAGCCAAACTGGTCGTCTTGGTTAAATAACTTAAATTCTTCCTTTGTTAATGTAATTCCATTCATAATGTTGAAAGTTTAAAGTTTTAAATATAAGTATTTTAGATGACATTTGTGCTATGCGTTTAGCATTGTGTACAACTAGTTTATATATACCATAAAAGTAAATAATATTTCAATATATTGTAAATATTGTTCATTTTTTATGTCTCAAATTCATCAAATGGACTTTTAATTTGTTTTAAACGATTATTGCTAACATGTGTATATATTTCTGTCGTTCTTGACGATTTGTGTCCTAGTAGTTCTTGAATATAACGTAAGTCTGTGCCATTCTCTAATAAATGAGTAGCATAACTATGTCGTAAACAATGAATCGTAAAAGGTCTGTTTATTTTACATGTTTTTAGAGTGCGTTTAAATATTTGTTGTAAACTAGAGGCAGTAATACTTTCTCCGGAGTAACGTCCTTCAATTAAATACACTTGAGGTTTATAAGAGGGATAATAATTTCTTAATTTTTCTAACCATCTGGTACTAATCGGGAGTGTTCTGTCTTTTTTCCCTTTCGAATTGATAATCGAAATAGTTCCTCGCTTGGTGTCAATATGTTGTAACTTTAAATTTAAAAGCTCACTTCTTCTTAATCCATAAGCATAAATGGTTTCAAAAGCCATTCTGTGTTTTATATTCTTTATACTATTGAAGAACCGTTGTAAATCTCCTTTGCTCATAACCTTCGGAAGTGCATCTATTTTTCTTGGTCGCTCAAGGTGTTCTGCTTCTAAATCCCGATTAAACATTGTGAGGTAGAATTTCTTTAATGCACTAATTGTCTGATTTTGAAAAGTGTAACTGAGTTTTTTCTTTAGTATATAATTATGGTTGAAGTTTGTTATGTCATCAATTGTTATATCTTCTGGCTTTTTGCTGGAATAATAGCAAAAAAATATTTCCAGTTGATGTATGTAGATTTTTATCGTATTTGAACTATAGCGTTTTTGTTTTAACCAATTTTTAAAACGATTTATTATTTCAAGTAAAAATGGATCTAACTCTTTGTTTAATTTTGAATAATCAATGTCTGCAACCGAAGAAAATAAACAAATAAAATTCTGTAACTTAAATTTATCTGCATTAATATACCAACAGCCCATGGTTCTGCTCCATAAAGCATCTGTGCTTTTTTTTAGCATTTCGATTAATGTTGTATTGTAGACAAAATAAATTCTCACAACCTGCTTTTTTCTGTGAATGCCAGAAGAAAGGATTATTAAAGGACGAGAGTTCATGAGGCTGAATTTATTGTTTGTGTTATAAAAATAAATAAAATTCAAACAAGTTATTCAAATAGAGGAGAATATCTCAAATATCTTTTGTTGAATAGAAACGCAATTAATTCTTTTAATTGTTTGTATGGCTGTTATTTATCCGTTTGCAAACGCTTAAAAATGATTATTGTCGATTACAAACGTTTAAAAACCGGATAGGGCTTTGGGACAGTTTTACATTTGTGCTGTCAAGTTTCGCAAAAGGAGCCCGAACAAAAACAAAGCTCTACAGTATTAATTAAAAAAACAAAATTATGAACGCATTAAGAAACAGTGTAAGACTTCTTGGCCATTTGGGAGAAGATCCGAAAGTAAAAAGATTAGAGAGTGGAAAAACAGTAGCTAATTTCAATATGGCTACCAATGAAATTTATCGCGACAGTAACGGTGAAAAACAGGTTGAAACAACGTGGCATCGTTTGGTGGCATGGGGAAAGCAGGCCGAAATTGCGGAGAAATACCTAAAAAAAGGTTCGGAAATATCAATAGAAGGCAAGTTAACGAATCGATCGTACGAGGACAAAGACGGGGAAAAACAATATATTTCCGAAATTGTAATCAACCAAATGCTAATGCTGGGAAAGCCGGAGCAATAAATAAGACCGATAGCAAATTATCGAAATTTTAGTAGAACCTGAGAGTATCTGATTGTGGAACAGCGATTTCTTCCTTTTCAGTCAACGCACGGAAAATAAGACTTCCTTGAGAGAACCTTTATGCGGGCGCGCTCCAAATCCGTCAGTCGATCTAACGTGCAAAAACGCCAAGTTTTTTTTGGGGCTTGATGCTCGGAAATGCCTTCCTCATACTTCGTTTTTCTCATCTAAGGATGAAAAACAAAGTAGGGTTAGGCAAAGCCCCAAGCAATCCAAAAATTGATAAAGTTGTCAATTACGCTTTCCTAACTCACAAACGAACGAATACACGAATCTCCCCAATTACTCATTCGCTTATTCACTCTCCCCTGATTCACACAGAATTCACTAACCCCTCACGAACTCAATTATTACTCAATTTCCCATTCATCCTAATTCCCGAGTTAACTAATTCTCGAATCTTATCGATCAATCCCAAATTTCCTATCTTTGCCTAAAATTTTCACATTGAAAGCAAAACTGTTTTTCCTGTTTCTTATCCTGTCGACCACCCTTTCGGCACAAGAGGTTACACGTGTTATTTCGTTGGCATCATCAATAACCGATAACATTTATCTTGTTGGAGGGAAAGATAAATTAGTAGGTTGTACAAGTTATTGTATGCCGGCAGTTAAAGATGGCAAAGAGGTGGTGGGATCAGCCATTGAGGTGAATGTAGAAAAAATACTGGCACTTAATCCCGATGTTGTGTTGGCAATGAAACTAACCAAAGTACAGGATGTGGAAAGTTTAAAGCGGCTGGGCTTAAAAGTGGTTGTAATGGAAACGCCGAAGAGTTTTGATGAAATATGTGCACAAACTTTACGTATTGCTCAGTTAATCGGGAAAACAGAACAGGCTCAAAAAATTGTAGCCGAAGCCCGTGAAAAGGTAGAAATAATACAAAAAAAAGCAAAAGCAATATCACCCTCGAAAGTGTTTTTCCAGATAGGCTCTAATCCTATTTTTACGGTATTGCAAAATACATTTATGGACGACTATATCACTTTTTGCAACGCACAAAATATTGCCGGCGGATTAAAACAGGGAACGATGACACGCGAAAATGTATTGCTCGAAAACCCAGATGTGATTATTATTGCAGAGATGGGCGGATTTGGGCAGACAGAAAAAAAGGTATGGAACAGCTATACATCCTTGTCGGCAGTAAAACAAAACAAAGTTTTTTTAATTTCATCCGAGATGTCATGCAGTCCATCGCCGATGAATTTTGTCCACACATTAGAAGCAATTTATAACGATATCATTCAATAATAATATAAAAATTTCTGTTTATATTTGTCCCTGAATTTTGGTGTCGGGGGATGTAATATCACGAACCTGATGAAAAGGGAATCCGGTGAAAAACCGGAGCTGTACCCGCAGCTGTAAGTCCCATCCGCTATTGCGGTTTGTGTTGTTAAACTACAGGCCACTTCTTCGAAAATTAAACGAAGAGGGAAGGCATTAACAACCGGGATAAGCCAGAAGACCTGCCGGAATTTGTAATAAGAACTAAGCTTCGGGATAAAAGCTTGAGAAATATTCAAAAAGTATTTTTCTCCAATTACCCAGGGCTCCTTAAAACCTATTGATGAGGAGATTTGTTGTATTTATACTATTTATAATTGTTGCTGATAGTTGGGCTTCGAACCGGCAGCCTTTTATTTCATTGCCCGATACCGTGCATTTGGAAGAGGTTACTACTGTGGGGCAATTACGAAAATTTCAGGCAGGGGCAAAAATCGAAGAACTTTCATCTGAACAAATGTCTTTTGTTCAGGAAGGGGGAATTGAACAGTTGATTATGCGTTATACCCCTATTTATATCAAAACAAATGCAGGTGGACTTGCGTCAATCCATATTAGAGGAACTTCAGATGATCATACCAGTATTATGTTTGGAGGAATTAATGTAAATTCGTTGACCCTAGGTAGTACAGATCTTTCTAATATCACTTCGTTTTTATTTGATAAACTGGAAATCCAATATGGGAGCTCTTCTGCATTAAATGGATCAGGTGCTATTGGCGGAGCTATTTATTTGGGTGTTCAGAATAACTGGACCAATGGGCTTAATCTTACAACAAAGTATTCATGTGGCTCTTTTGGCGAACGTTTATATGGAACGAAGGTTTGTGCCGGAAATGGGAAATGGGAGATAGTAACCCGTTTGCTGAAATATAAAACCAATAATGATTTTACTTATAAATTAGAGGATGGAACCAACGCAACTCAACAAAATGCAGCAATCGATAATAAAGGATTCATTCAGGAATTTAATTATCTGTTTGGTCCCAATGAATACTTTAAATCAATGTTTTGGTATGAAGATAGTTGGCATGAAATACAACCCTATTCCTATGATTTAACAAGTACTGTTACTGAATTGAAAGACGATAATATTCGTTTTTGGGGACAGTATTGTAATGAAAATCATTTATTGAAATTTTCATTGGGTGCTGGATATGTAAGAGATAAAGAAATCTACAACAATGATCCTGCGCAACGTATTCAAACCAATCGTTTGGTGATCGATTGTAGTATGAAACAACATTTGTTGGCTAACTTGGAATATAAAGTTGGTATAAAATACAAATATATTGTCCCGGATGTATATTCCTATTCCGATTCTGCTGATCTAAACGAACATGATGCTGATTTATATCTCGTTTGTTCTTATGTGCCATTCTCTTTTTTGAAAACTACTATTAATTTACGACAACAGCTAGTCTCTAATTTTAATGCTCCTTTTACACCTGCTTTCGGAGTTGAATATAAATGGCTAAAACAAAAGCATAATAGCTTAATAACTTCGTTGAATTTTTCAAAAAGTTACCGTATCCCTACATTTAACGATAGGCATTGGCCAACCTCCGAAAATTCAAAAGGAACACCCGATCTGAAACCCGAAGAAGGCTTTTCTTCCGAAATAGGTATTATTTATAATTATAAGAAATCGAATTTGAAATATAATTTGAAGGTGAATTGCTTTTATATGGACATAAAAAATTGGCTCGAATGGCGTAATGACAATGGTCCTATTCCTAAAAATCTTGAAAAGGTAATTAGTAAAGGAGTTGAAATTCACGCTGATGCTACTTTTATAATTGGTGGTTTCGTTTCTTCATTCGCTGGAAATTATACGTATAATCCATCAACTAAAATAGAGAAGGAAAAGCCAGACCAACAACTTATTTACATTCCGAAGCATATGATTAATGCTTATTATAACTTTAAATACAAAGATTTTAGTTTTATGCTCGACGGAAATTTTATTGGGGAAAGGTATTATGCTTATATTTCTAAAACAATTCAAAAAAGAGATGCCCTTGATGCATATTTTCTAACCAACTGTATTTTGAACTATAATTTCAATGTAAAAAAACAAAATTTTGTAGGGGCATTATCTGTTAACAATGTTTTTGATGTTGATTACCAGAATCAAAACAATTATGCAATGCCTGGTATTAATTTCCGGGTGAGTTTAACCGCAAATCTTAATTTTAAAAAACGATAACACAAAAATTTATTACCATGAAAAAGATTCTAAATAATTTACTGATTTTTGCAGCTATTGGAATAATTTTTACTGCATGTAACAACGATAACGATTCGTTTGATCCCTCTGCTAATATTCCCGGTTTTTACTTTTGTAATTATGGAACATCTGGAGTTCCTTCAACCATCACAAAATACGATGAAGAAAACGATTCGGTAACCAATAGTTATTATTATGAGCAAAACGGATTTAAGTTAACCTCAAATGTACAGTATATGTATGAATATAACGATAATATTTACATGATGGGGAACGATGCTGATCAGATAATTGTAACCGATCTTACTTTCGAAAAAATAACAACTGTTAGCACCGATATTGCTACTCCTCGTTATTGTGTTGCCAAAGATAACTATTTGTATATTTCGTGTTGGGGTGAGAGTCTTGACTATGAAAAAATGGCAAATTCATACATTGCAAAATTTAATGTTAGTTCCAATACCGTTGAAAAAACAATTCCTGTTGCCGGAGGCCCCGAAGGATTGGCTATTGCAAACGGAAAACTTTATGCCGCATTAAATTATGTAGATAGTGTAGCTGTTGTAGACCTTGATGACAATGCGGTGTCGTATATTGTTACCCCGGCTGTTGCTTCTTACTTTGTAGAAGATGGTAGCGATAATTTATATGTAGCCTTAGTTAGTACTTATAGCGATCCGTCTACAACTACAGGTCTTGGATATATCAATACCAGTACTAATACTTTAGATACAACTTATGAGCTTAGCGGAGTTAGTTCTGGATATGCTTCTATTCTTGCACCTAATAGCGATTGTTCTATAATTTATGTATTAGCATCTTCATATGTTAAAATTGATGGAGAATGGACGCAAAAAGGCGCGATTTATTCTTTTGATACTTCAGATAAAACATACTCTTCATTTTTGGAGAACCTCACGGGTATAAATGGAATGTTTGTAGACCCGACTTCCAATGATGGTAAGATATTTGTTTTTGGTGGTGAAAGTTACAAAGAACCCGGAACTGTTGTTAGTTATACTACGAGTGCAACAAAAGTTAAGGAGTTTGATTGTGGAATATCTCCTTATTGGGCATTTTATTTAGATAATGAATGAAGATAGTAGTTCGTTACAATAGTTTGTTATGTTTTTGTATTTAACTGATTATTAAAAAAACAAATAAAGATATTGATAATCAACTATTTGTAAAGGGGTGCGAACTATTGAAAAGAAATACAACAGGTTTGAAATATTGTTGTTTTAGAGAATCGTAATAAACGGCCCCGGAAAAGCCTGATTGAGGTTTCCGGGGCTTTTTCTCAACATTTAGTAGAATTAATCGTTCGTCATCTTTTTGTATAAAACTGGCTACAAGCATTTTAAACACCACGTAACTTTTCCAACAACAAGCGAACAATTAGCAGATTAACAAAAAGTCATGTCTCATATCTAAAAATCTGACGGTCTATTAAGGCTTTGCCTATCGCTACATTAAATCCTGTCAAACGACGGGGGCAAATCTATCGTTCCCCACACTAACGGTTTATCTCCCATTTGCAGTATCAACTCACCTCCAGAAATAATTTCGTTATGTCTTAGCCACGAGCGTTCTATTACTTTACCATTAAAGGTTACTGTCTGAATGTATTTGTTCTTCGCCGAAAGGTTTTCAGCTTTTATTGTCAGGTTATTTTTATTTGCAACCTTAATTTTCACTTCATCGAAAACCGGAGATGTAAGCAGGTAAACATCCTGTCCGGGCACCGGATACAAGCCAATTGACGCCCACACGTACCACACCGACATGGTTCCGGCATCATCGTTTCCGGGTAAACCGCCACGTGAATTTTGAAATTCTTCTGCCATAAGCTTCCGCAAACAATCCGACGATTTGTCCGGTCGGCCCACATAGTGGTACAACCATGGGGCATGAATATCGGGTTGATTGCTTGCTTCGTAGTGCCCGTTAAACAATTCATCCAAAAACGCTTCGAATGCCCTATTTCCTCCATGCAATTTAATTAAATGAGACATATTATGCGGAGTATAAGTGCTATAATGCCATGGCGAACCTTCGTAATAAAATCCATACCAATACCACGGACGATAAGCCGGGTCGAAGTTTTCAGCCCAGTTTCCCTCTCTGTCTTTTCCCCAGAAGAATTTAGTATCGGGATTAAAAACATTAAAAACGTTCATTGATTTTTTCATGTACTTTCTACAATCATCCTCTTTGCCAAGAGTTTTGGCAACCTGCGCGATGCAAAAATCGTTGTAAGCATATTCCTCGGTACGAGATGTCGGGCACCACGGCCAGTTGGGTTTATTTACCGAATCGGTTGCAGGCACATAGCCAATGGTATTATAATCGGCAAGAAAACGTCCGTATTTCCGGGGATTATCAGCGTCAATATCGCTATTTTTTTTCATGGCCTCGTAAGCCAGTCCATAATCGAAACCGGGAATTCTTTTCTGAACAGCCTCAGAAATCACCACATCGGCATTTGAGCCCCCCTGTACCAAACCATAGTCTCCGGCAATCCATGAGTCGGGCAACCAACCTTTGTTTTTGTAAATATCAAGCCAACAACGTATCATATCCGCCTGCCGTTCGGGGGCAATCAGCATATAAAGCGGATTAACAGTGCGATAAGTGTCCCAAATACAATAAAAGTCCCAATAATGCGGTTCATCCGATTTCCAGCAGGGATTATCACCTGTCAAGTCGCGGGGCATTACTGCCGAATGGTATAATCCGGTATAAAGCAAAGTACGTTGCGTTGCAGTTCCCCCCTTCACCAAAATCCGGTTAAGATAATCATCCCAGATTTCCTGATTCTTTTGACGCGCTTTGTCAATGTCCCACGTTTTTGCTTGGTTAAGATATTGCTTCGCCTTTTCATATCCGGTATAAGCAATGGCCATTTTCATTTTCAAGGGCTTGTCTTTTTTCAGGTCGAAAGTAAAATAAGCTCCTTGACGTACGGTATCGCGCCTGGCTTTTAGCTGCCTTACGGCTTCGTTTTTCCCGGAAACTATCCCGGCATTCTCCCAAATTCCCGATTTTTTGAAATCAGCATTAAATTCAGCCACAAAATATATTTTGTAAGGATTAGCACCACCCCATCCTCCTTCGAAAACACCACAGCCCTGTACTGTATTTTTCCCGGTAATTTTTGTTTCTACATAAGTGCAACGACTATTGGGGCTGTATTTTGCGTTTGTTTCACGGGTGGCAGCTACATTAATCATAACTGTCCCCTGCCCTTCCTTATTAAACGCATACTGATGCAATCCGGCATGTCCGTTAAGCATTGCAACCTGAGCATCGATATTTTCGTTATCGATATGTGCAGCGTAATATCCGGGAGTAGCCACTTCTTGCGAAAAACCGGAGAATAAACTATCCAAATTAAAGGCTCCTGTCTGCGGATAAACGAGGAAATTACCATATCTGCCAATTCCCCCGGTTCCGCTGGTATGGGTATGAGAAAATCCAAGTTTTGGAGAATGTGTTGCATAGCCCGAAGTAGCCTGCCACTCTTTGCTGTCGGGACTGATACTCATTACACTAAACGGAAGGCATGCCCCGGGAAAAGTGTTTCCGCCATCTTTTACGCCTATAAACGGATTAACGTACTGGCTACTACTGCTATTATCGGATTGCTTTGTTGTACAAGCCGTAATAACAATCAGTAATACTATAAAAAGATATATTTTATTTTTCATCTGTCTAAATTTTTGTGAAGCCCGTTTGTCGGGTGAGATAAAATATCAGTCATGCACGTATGTGTCTCAGTTATTATCTCAGCTATGGGCTGTTTCATACAATTATTTTTTACCGCAAAGACGCTGAGGTTATTTTCTCTCAGTTTTCTTGTGGTTATTGATTTATTGACGTTTGATTATTCTTAATCTATTGAACATTGAGATTTTTTTCTTGCTATGCGTTTAGCGGTTTGGAACCGCTTAACGCTTTCTTCTTACCGTTTTAGTTACTATAGCATCTTTGCCCTAAAAATCCCCGTTATCGGATTTAGGGGTGTGTCTTCGTTAGTTTAACAAACAAAACATCATGCCCTTCAAGAGTTGCTTTCAACGGTTTGGCTGTATTTCCAATTGATTCATGCTTAAATAAATCCCTGATTTCATAGGTGTAATTTCCGGTCTCAACACTACGGTTATTCAAGTCATCTTTCATCTCATGTTTTAACCAATCAAACTCAAGGTTAACAGGTTTATCTTTCATATTTACAAAAGAAACCGCCCATTCGTCGTTAGCAAGAGGCTTTAACCATATTTCAATGTTATTTTCGTTGAGAAATCGAAAACCCTGAATTCCTAATTTATCCTGATTTACAGCAATTACCTCTTTATTTGTAAGTGTATTTAGGGTTTCTTCATCTACCGAACGAACGTCGTTTCCTAAAATAAGAGGAGAAGCCAACATCGACCACATAACAAAATGACTTCTGTTTTCGGCATCGGTAAAATCATTGCCAACTTCCATCATATCGTAATCGTTCCAATGCCCGGGACCTGCGTATTTCCGAATGCCTTTTCGCATATTAATAATCTTCCAAATTCCCCACGAAGTCCACGAACCATGCCCTAACTCACAGTCCCAGCAATTAACAATATCGCCGGTAACCCGCCATAAATGGCCAACATTTTTGCCCCATTCCCATGGTTTGTTATCGCCCCACTCACAAATGCTAAAAACAATTGGTCGTCCTGCGGCACGAATTGCATCTCGCATTGTTGTATAAGCACCTTCGGCATTTAGTTTTGCAGTATTGCACCAATCATATTTTAAATAATCGACCCCCCATTCTGCAAAAGTTCTGGCGTCGATATACTCATTGCCACGACTTGCAGGATAGTCGCCACATGTTTCGGCTCCAGCACAACTGTAAATTCCAAATTTCAATCCTTTAGAATGAATATAATCACCCAAAGCTTTCATTCCATTCGGAAATCGTTCAGGGTCTCCGTACAACCTTCCGTTTTCATCACGTTTCATAGCCATCCAACCATCATCAAGAACTAAATATTCATACCCTGCATCAAGCAAGCCTGACTCGACAATTACATCAGCAGTTTCTTTAATTAACGCTTCATTGATATTGGTAGCAAATGTATTCCAGCTGTTCCATCCCATTGGTGGAGTTAAAGCAAGATTTTCAAATTTTTGTGCATAGGTACCCGACATCATTACAATTAGTACCAGTGTAAAAAAAATTCTGTTCATTTTTTTGTTTTATTCGTTATTTATATGTCTATACGTCTCTTAGTCCCTTGACTTTTCGGTGCATAGAACGTTTGCTTTTCAATCTACTCTCGTGGCTGCACCGAATAATTTTATTTGCTCCTTTTTCCCTGGGTTAAAATCCAAGGCTAAAAACGGCCTACTGCCAACTTTCTTTTACTTCTCCATCGTTATTTCGTAAATAAAGTGCTCGCCACTCAACACCCTATTTATAAAGTCGACCACCACCTGTTGGTCTTGATGAATAAATTTCCCGGCACATTCATGTCCACCACCTTTTACGGTTATCATTTCACAAATACCGTTTAATTCTTTTAAACGTTCAGCGATGGAATGCGAACCAAACATCATTAACCAGCCGGTAGCTGTAGGGTCGCAAAAATGGTGAGCGGCTGTTCCGTAAGGCACCAGTTTATCTTTGTCGCCATGAAAAAACATCATTGGCACCATGTTATCGCAGGTAATTAGGTTAATATCAGTAATTGCTCCTGCCCCACCAATTACTCCGGCATAACAAAAATCAGCAGGTAATCCGGCAGAGCCAAACAACTGCATCTGTTCCCTGTTCCAATAAGGCGCATGCAAGCTTGTTTCTGCTCCGGCACTACTGCCGGCAATAAATATTTTAGTGGTATCGATATTGAATTCACGACTATTGTTAATCACAAAAGCGGTAGCATGCCAAAGCTGGCTAACAGCGATTTGCATGGCTTTCATTTTTTCAGAAGTGATTCCATTGCAACCAAACCCACGTTTTTTGCCTTTCATATAACGAGTGTAAGAAATTGAGGCACAGGCGATATTGTTTTTCACCAAATAACGCGCAAATCCATGACCATTTTCGCGCTGACCAACAGAAAAACCACCTCCAAATACGTAAATAACGATGGGCAACGGTTTTGCGTTGTCGTAACCATCAGGAAGAAAAAGGTCAAGGTTTAAACTGTCGTTTTGGAAGTATGTTAATGTTTGAAAATCTTTTTGTTGCGAGAAGGCAACACTTGTAAAAAGGAGAATGATTGTTGTTAGTAATAATTTACTTTTCATTGTTATTTGTTTTTCACCGCAGAGACGCAAAGTTTTTCTTTGCATCTCTGCGACTTTGCGGTTATTTTTCTTTTGATATTGACATCGGTTTACTATCTGCTTCGACTCCCCAGTTCTTGTTTGGATTTGCCCCCATCGTATAAATAATTTTGCCACCGTTTTTTATCTCATCAAAAGGGATATAGGTCTTGTTCCAGTTTTTGCCGTTTAACTGCATTGAGTGAATGTAAATATTCTCATCGGAATAATTGAGTGCTTTCATTTTTAATTGTTTACCATTCGAAAGATGAACCACAGCCGCTTTTGCACACGGACTACCGATAAGGTATTGCTCGTTTACCGGGCACACCGGGTAAAATCCCAGGATATTAAAAACATACCATGCCGACATTTGTCCGCAATCGTCGTTTCCACAGAGCGAATTGGGTTGGTTTCCATACTTGGTTTTCATAATCTGATGCACCAACTTCTGCGTTTTCCATGGCTGTCCGGCGTAGTTGTACAAATAAGTTATATGATGGCTCGGTTCATTGCCATGCCAGTACTGTCCGATGCTGCCATCGAAATGCCCGGAACCTTCCTCTTTCTCATTCATTTCGAACAAAGCATCCAGTTGATTGACAAAATTTTCTTTTCCGCCCATCAGGTTCATTAAGCCCTGAATATCGTGAGGTACATACCATGTGTACTGAAAAGAAGAGGCTTCTGTAAAATCTCCGGCTTTTTCATAACGAACAGGATTGAATGGCGTTCGCCAGTTGCCCTTTCGGTCTTTTCCGCGCATATAACCTGTTGAGGGGTCGAATACATTCTTATATGCCATCGACCGTTTCATAAAATAATTGTAATCATCGGTTTTGCCCAGTTTCTTTGCCATTTGTGCAATACAATAATCGTCGTAAGCATATTCCAGTGTTTTTGATACCGATTCGCGCTCATTATCAAATGGCACATACCCTAACTTTTCGTAATCCGAAAGACCATCATAATCCGGATTTCGGGCTGTGGTTTTCATGGCTTCGTAAGCCCTTTCTGCCTTAATACCGGAAAGCCCTTTCAGATAAGCATCGGCAATAACCGAAACCGAATGATAACCAATCATACACCAATTCTCGTTGTTGTAAAACGACCACACAGGCAACAGGTGGTCAGCACTTTGATCGTAATGCGCCAGCATAGAATTCACCATATCCGCATTTCTTTTGCTTTCGATTAAATTAAACATCGGATGCACTGCCCGATAGGTATCCCAAAGCGAGAAAATGGTATAGTTTGTAAAGCCTTTTGCTTGATGTACATTTTGGTCGAACCCACGATAACTGCCATCAACATCCTGGTAGATATTGGGCGTTAGGTAAAGATGGTACATCGAAGTATAGAAAGTTTCTTTTTCCCACTGATTTCCCTCTATGGTTATCTGATTTAGTGCGTTGTTCCATTTTGTACGTGTTTGTTCCTGAACTTTTGAAAAATTCCACCCGGTGATTTCAGCATCAAGGTTCTCAAGTGCATTTTTTGTACTTACCGCCGAAATGCCAATCTTCACTAAAACAGATTCATCCTTTTGTGTGTTGTACCTTGCAACACATTGTATGTTTTTTCCCGAGCTTTCGTATTTACTGTCGAAGTAATAGCTGTCGGTACTTTGGTATTTCCCGCCATTTACAATTTTGCACGTTTCAAACGGTTTCGAAAAACGCGCTGCAAAATAAAGATGGCGTTCCTTTGCCCACCCGTAAACCTGATGGTATCCCGTTATCAACTGCTCATTTTCAATTCGGACATGCGACCAAACAACTTTCTGTTTCAGCACATGTGACAAATCAATTAATACATTGGCACTATCAGTCTCAGGAAAAGTTAGTTTCATCATTCCGGCACGATCTGTTGCTGTTAATTCAACATTTATATTGTATTCGGGCAGAAACACTGAATAATAACCAGGCGACGCTTTTTCTTGCTGATGCGAAAACGGAGTAATATAACCGCTTCCCGGATGTTTACGCGTTCCGGGGGTTGTTTTAGGCATTCCGGTTGACGGCACAAACAAAAAATCGCCCAAATCGGGAACGCCGGTACCGTTAAAATGGGTCATGCTAAAACCATACAAAGTGCTGTCGGGGTATTCGTAACCGGAAGGCCCTCGCCACGATTTTTTTTCGGTATCGGGACTAAACTGAACTAATCCGAAAGGAGCAACTGCCCCAGGATAAGTGTTACCATCACCCCAAGTCCCCACAAAAGGATTGACGTATTGGGTTAAATCGTCGACAACAATATTTGTTTGTTGTGGCGGTTTGCAGCCAATAAGCATTACCAAAAATATTACAATTGTTAGTGGTTTCATTTACCGCAAATTCAACGTAAATTCCGCTTCTTTGCAATCAACAGAATTGGTTCCGACAAATACTTTAAAATCGCCAGGCTCGGCTTTAAACGACATGTCTTTGGTGAAAAATGCCAAATCTTTTGCCGATAGCGTAAACGTAATATCTGCTGTTTCGCCAGCCTTTATCATCACTTTCTTAAAGCCTTTCAGTTCTTTTACCGGACGAACGACACTCGCCACCAAATCGCGGGTATATAACTGCACCACTTCTTCACCATCGTATTTCCCGGTATTTTTTACTGATAGCGATATATTTATCGAACCATTCCTGTCCATTGTTGTTTTGTCTAGCTTTAAATCGGAATACTCAAAAGTGGTATAACTAAGTCCGAAACCAAACGGAAAAACAGGTTCGTTGGGAATATCGAGATAATGCGAAATCCATCTACTTGAATTTGGTTTCTCGGGACGACCGGTATTGCGATGATTATAATAAATAGGAACCTGACCGGTTGCATAAGGAAAACTCATGGTTAATTTTCCTGAAGGGTTATATTTTCCAAACAAAACATCGGCAATGGCATTTCCGGCCTGAGAGCCAAGAAACCATGTTTCCAATATTACCGGAGCATTTTTGGCAAGGTTAGGAATAGCCATTGGGCGACCATTGGTTAAAAGGACAACCACAGGTTTCCCGGTTTTCAACAAATAGCTCAATAATTCTTCCTGTTTTCCGGGAATGGAAATATCGCCACGACTTGAAGCTTCTCCGGTTTGTATGCGGTTTTCGCCTATAGTCATAACAACTACATCAGACTCTAAAGCGGCAGCAATTGCGTCATCATACACCGGTTTTTCTTCGTTAACCCCACAGCCTTTAGCATAAATAACCTCGGTTGACGGCACAGCAGCCTTTATCCCCTCTAAAATGGTAACGACATCTTTTCCTTCTCCCTGGGCCGACCAAAATCCCATCATGTGGTCTTTTGAATTAGCCATTTCGCCAATTACCGCAATCTTTTTCACGTCGGCAGAAAGCGGAAGCATTTGCCCTTCGTTTTTCAACAAAACAATTGATTTCCGTGCCATATCGCGAGCAGCAGCAAGATGCAAAGGATTCAACAGCATCTCTTTTTCAAGTTCAGCATTGCAGTTTTTATATGGATTGTCAAACAAGCCAAGCTTAAATTTTACTCGTAAAATGCGACGTACAGCATCATCTACCAGTTTTTCATCAACCTTTCCTTCTTTTACCAGTTCTGCTAAATTATGACGATATGCACCAGTTGCCATATCCATGTCGGTTCCGCCTTCTATTGCCTGACAAGCAGCGTCTTTATTATCTTTTGCTGTTCCATGAATCAACATTTCGCCAATAGTGTTCCAATCGGAAACCACAAATCCGTTAAAGGCCCAGTCTCCTTTTAATTTTTCGCGAAGCAAATAAGAATTAGCTGTGGCCAGCACTCCTTCAAATTCATTAAATGAGCTCATCAATGTACTAACACCAGCCTCAACTGCAGCTTTAAAAGGCGGCAAATAAACGTCGTTCATCACCCTGCGCGAAATATCTACGTAATTGTATTCGCGTCCGGCTTCCACAGCACCGTAACCGGCAAAATGCTTGGCACAGGCAGCCATAGAAATTACTGTCGACAAATCATCACCCTGAAATCCACGGACACGTGCAGCAGCTACAAGCGAACCGTAATAAGGGTCTTCTCCTGCACCTTCCATTACGCGTCCCCAACGCGCATCGCGGGCAATATCTACCATAGGGGCAAATGTCCAGTTTATGCCTGCCGAGGTAGCTTCAATTGCAGCAATACGGGCAGAGTTTTCGATTGCCTCCAAGTCCCAGCTTGCGGCTTCTGCCAAAGGAATCGGGAAAATGGTTTTATACCCGTGAATAACATCCAGTCCGAAAAGCATCGGGATTTTCATACGCGAATTTTCAACAGCCAATTTTTGCAGCTCGCGGGTATTTTCGGCACCAACGACGTTAAGCATAGAGCCTACCATACCGCTTTTTATATCTTCAAGCTGACGGGGAACTGCTTTTAAAGGGCCTGTAATTGCACTGTTTCCGGAAAATTGCACCATTTGACCTACTTTTTCTTCTAGCGTCATTTTTGACAAGAGTTGGTCTATTTTCTTCTCGATATCCATATTCTTATTTGTTTCTTGTGCTACAGATTTAGTTGTCCATAAAGGCAACATCAGAATTAAAATGTAAAAGCCCCTCCGTAGCTCCACTTTAGGGAGGGATAAGAAAATTTTTGATAATGATTTCATTCGTTTAAAATTGTTTATTTATTGATTATTCTTTCGGGGTTCCCCCCTTTTTTTTAACTATTGTCTGTCTATATCCCCTCTGCCTCCCTATATTCACCAGTACAAGTTATCGACATCTTTCCTTACAAAGGGGATAGTGCCTGATGTTTAATAACAGGAAAAATCAAATTGCAAAACGACTGCGCCAAAATCGTCTTCCCCTCAAAAGGGAAAATATCGACAAGAGAAGGGGTAAATCTACGGATATGAATATTACTACTCATTGTTTTGTTTTATACTATCTTTGGGGTGGTATCCCATTTTTTTCAACCGCAGAGAACGCTAAGTTCACGCGAGTACGCAGAGATTATCCTCTAACTACGAACACTTTGCGCTCTCCGCACTCTTCTTTTCGACCTTTGCGGTTAAGGTTTCTATCCTTTTTATTTTACTCTTATTCTATATGTTCCTACAGAACGAGCTGGTAATTCAACAGATGCATTACGTGCTCCGTTGTTTATTACGAACCGACAATCCTCGTCGGTGGTATTGGCAACAACTACTACAACTTTCCCGTCAGGGTTTTTAAAAGCGGCATTGACAATACCTTTGCCTAAATCAGAACTTTTTACCAGCCGGCTGTTGCGTTGAACAAACCGGGTTAGTTGCGCAAAATTGTAATACCCGCTTGTACGAAACCATTGATTGCCATCTTCCCTTAAATTATATAATGCCGAAAGTTTATGCTCCGGTTTTGGCTCCGTATTTTTTTCGCTACCTCCATTCCACTGGTAAGGAGCGCCATACTCATCGGAGATGGTTACAAACTGACTGTAGTTACGTGCTCCTGCCCGAAGAATATTCAGGATACGCGCCAGCCCGTCGACATTGTAATGCGCCCTTTCGGTGAGGTACATAGGTACATCGGGATATTTTTCAATTAACCGCGACATTTCATTTTCGCTACCACCATAGTCGTGCCATGCTACGCCATCGAAAAGCTCACGGTTAGCAGGGGCTGCAATAAAAGGCTCTACCCATCCTTTGGCAAACACAAAATTGTGGTCGAAAATCCAAACTTCGGTATTGATATTGTGCGTTTTAAAAGCCTTACTGATTTCTTTGGTTAAATCGCGCATTGTCTCCCATCTGATGTATTGGGCCTGTGGTGTTACACGCCCATCGGTACACAGGCTCTCGTTTTGTGGCGATATGCTTAAAATTTCGATACCCCGTTCCTGATAAGCCTGAATGGCTTTTACAAGATAAAGGGCAAACTCATCGTAATGCTCCGGTAAGATTGTCCCGTCTGCAATCAGTTTGTCGTTATCTTTCATCCATGCAGGAGGTCCCCAAACGGCAGCATAAATTTTCAGGTCAGGATTAATCGCTAAAGCTTCGCGGATTAGCTTGAAATGCCCTCGTCGTTCATCTTCTGCAACACTGAAATGCGAAAGTTGGTCATCGTCTTTCTGCCCGGCAGGCATATCATCGTAGGTGTAAAAATCCCAGTTTCTGTCCCAGTCGGTTGAGCCAAACGAAACACGCATCAGGTTCCAGCCGGCACCGTCTTCTGGGTCGAACAAAGCTTGCAGGGCTTTGGTACGTTCGATTTCTCCCATTCGCATAAGGTTGTACACATCGGCATCGGTAAATGTTCCGCCAAAACCAAGTATAGGCTGTTTTTCAACCGAAGCTTTGATACGGATAACCGGAAGTCCCGAAATTTCCTGTTTTTGTAGTTTTTCTTTGCCTTTGTATGCTAGTTTATTATCTCCGTTGGATGTTGTTACCCATGACTCAATGCGCTGAGCTCTCAGGCCAATGGATAAAAGCATAAAAAGGGAAATCGCAAAGTATAGGAGTGTTTTCATTCGTCTATTTTGTTGATTCTTAAAAATATTTTTCTCGCAGATTTCACAAATTTTCGCAGATATTTACTTTCTGCGTAATCTGCGAAAAATAAATCTTAAATGTTTTTTAGTTTACTTATCTTCAATTCTCGTAGAAATCACTAAATCATCAAACCATATATAGCTTGTTTTAAGGGGAGTCCAGTTAGATCCACCGCCTCCGTGAAAGGTAGAAAAATAGAAGCGGTTTACTTTTTCTCCATTTGTAACAAACTGAAATCCATCCACCATCAATACACGCTTGCCATCCACCCAAACTTCCACTTCTCCATCGTATTTATCAGCAGCAGAATTTACCTTTACACGCTCTGTAATCTGGTACCATTTTCCCGGTACAAAAACCACCGGTTTTCCCGAAGGATAAATCAACGGAAAATCATCGCCCCATTTTCCTCTCCTGTTCATGTGATAGAGATAAAGCACTATTTTCCCGTCGCGCCGCCACATAAAACGGGCGGTGAATCCGTTTGTTCCGTCGCAATTTTGTCCTCCACTGCAAAGTTTTCCGGCAGCAAGACCGGGAAGTTTTCCGCCCAAACGGAAGCTAAAATCAGGATTAAACATCAATTTATACGACATGTAATATTGGTCTTTATCCGGCAAAACAAGCGATACCTGCGCTCCGTTTCCCCCGGGACCGGAAAAATTGACAGGATAAGTTACACGCAACGCTTTTTCGCCTGATGCTGCATTTGTTGTATCAGCGATTGTTCGTGTTTCCAGCCCATTGTCCCAGTTGTCGGTGGTAAAGCCGGCTTTTTCCCATTCGGCAATAACAAAAGGTTGTCCACCAGGGCAGGTCTCAAAACTTGTGGAAAATTTCTTTTGTGCAAAAAGAAAGAAAGGGAACAGTATAAAAAATAATGTTAATGAATAAATAAGTTTCATAGGATTTTTATTTGATAATATCATTCTACGCACTAAACCTTCAAGGTCTGTTATTTCAATACTCCTTCAATTGCTTTTTCAATTATTGGTGTCATTACATCGTAGCCGGCAACAGTTGGATGTACACCATCGCGGGTATATTCTTTTTTCATGCCGTTTTTATCATCAGCCATAGCTGAAAAATAATCGACATAAATGAAGTTGTTCTTTTGGGCATAAGCTTTTATCATTTTGTTCAGCTCCGGAATTTTAACGTTAGGTTCTTTTCCCGGTCGCCACGAATAGTCGTAAGCAGGCAACACAGAACAAAGCAGCACTTTTATACCATTGCTTTGTGCTATTTCGGACATTGATTTCAGGTTATCCATAATCATCTCTAATGTTGATGGACCTGTGTTTCCTGCAATATCATTAGTTCCGGCAAGGATAACAACCGCAGCAGGATTCAGAGCAACTACATCGTTACGAAAGCGGATTAGCATTTGCGGGGTTGTTTGCCCACTAATACCACGGTTAACAAAATGCCCCGAAAAATAATCGGGATATGTTTTTATCCAGTTTTCGGTAATGGAATTTCCCATAAAAACAACTCGTTTGTTATCTAAAGGAAGTGCTTTTACTTTTTCGTTCGCTTCTTTAAAACGACTGAGATTTGGCCAGTCTTGTGCATTTATTGCAGTTGTAAAAAACATTGCAAAAATCAGTGTAAAAATTTTATTGTTCATTGTGTTGTATTTATTTTTCTTACCCCTCTGCCTGTCGACATCTCCCCTTGGGGAGTTAGAGGGTACTTTTCTCTATCTCTTTTTTCAAACGTATATCGGCTGATGAACTTCCAACAAGAATTTGAAACTTTCCCGGTTCAACTATCCATTCGTGTTTTTGAGGATTGTAACAGGCAAAAGCATCCTTTTTCAGACTAAATGTTACTGTTTTTTCTTCTCCGGGATTCAGCTCTATTTTATCAAAAGCTTTTAACTCTTTTACCGGACGTGGCAATGTACTTTGCTTATCAGAAACATAAAGCTGAACCACTTCTGCTCCTTTTACCTTGCCGGTATTTTTCACTTTAAGGCTCACCGTCACCACATCATCCCTGTCATATGAATCCTTATCGCAGGCAAGGTCTGAATAAGTAAAATCAGTATAAGACAGTCCATAGCCAAAGGGGAATAATGGCTTTTGTGAACTTTTATCCCAAGCCCTGTAACCGATAAATATTCCTTCGCTGTATTTTACTCTTAAATCTTTATCATCATCAAAATAAGAGTTATACGCAGGTTCTTCTTCGAGTGTTTTTGCAAAAGAAGCCGGCATTTTTCCTGATGGGTTGGTAAGCCCCAAAAGTATTTCGGCTTCAGCTTGTGCTCCTTCCTGCCCAGGATACCATGCCATCAATAACGCTTTCACTTTATCAATCCAACTTTTGGTCTCCACATTTCCGCCGGCATTTAGAACAACAACAATATTCTTATTTACCCCGGCAATTTTGCTTATTAACTCTGATTGATTGTAAGGCATTTCAAAAGTACGGTCGTAACTTTCGGCCTCTTTAGTATAATTAAAACCTACGGACAAAATCACAAGGTCGGCCTTTCGGGCTGCATCAACCGCCATTTGGGTTAGTTCTTCAGGAGCTCCGGGAAGCGTACTTTTCAGCGCACCAAGTTTTATTTCTGCCCCACGAACATTCTGAAAATATTCCACCTCAACTTTGTATTCCTGCCCTGCTTTCATATAAACATCCGACATCCGGGTTTTTGCTGGCTGCGCACGCCACAAACTAACCACTTCTTTCCCGTCTACTTTTATCCGGTAACCGTCATCGCCACGCGAAGCAATACTGTAATAACCGGACTCTTTCGGGCAATAATAGCAGGTGAAACGTGCCGAAAAATGATCATGCGGCAATGCTTTTACGTTCCAGAATGCCGAATCTTTTAAATCCAGTTTATCGTAATAAGTCTCATAAATTGCATCTCCTTCCATTTCGTGTCCCCGATAATAAACCGCATGTACTCCTTTTTCTTTTTTGTCGTTACGATAAGTATAAAAATCGAAGTGGTCGAAAATATTTTCAGGGACAGCAAAACTTGCATATACCCCGGGCTGGTATGTTATATTTGTGTTTTCTCCAGCTAATTTTTTAACGGCATTATAAAGCGTTGTTTTATGTGAGGGCTCCACCATCGAACTCCCTCCTCCTCCGGTAATTGCAGTATTTCCGTTAGGCCCGATTACAACAATATTTTTATACCCGTCTTTTTTTAACGGCAACAGTTTATCCTCGTTTTTAAGCAAAACAATACCTTCGCGTGCAGCATTCAGTACTACATTTTTCACAAAAGCAGTATCTAATAAAAAATCTCTTGATAAATCAGGCTTCTCGAAAAAGCCAAAGCGTTTATATACATTCAAAATACGACGAACTTTATCATCAATAACCGCTTCGTTAAGTTCTCCGTTTTTTATGGCAGGCATCAATGCTCTTTTGTTCATTCTTGTGGCAGACGGCATTTCCAAATCCAAACCGCCCTTTGCGCAGGCCAAACCATTGTAAGTAGAACTCCAATCGGACACTACAAACCCTTTAAATCCCCACCGGCCTTTCAATATTTCGTTGTTCAGATAATTATTTTCCGAAGCGTGTATTCCGTTAATCAGGTTGTAAGAAGTCATTACCGTTGCCACATTTCCTTCTTCTACGCAGGTTTTAAATGCAGGGAGGTAAATCTCGTGCAAAGTACGCTCATCAATATCAGACGAAACATGGTGGCGGTTAAACTCCTGATTATTGGCCACATAATGTTTTGCAGTTGCAATAACACCTTCGCCCTGCATGCCTTTTATGTAAGCCGAAGCCATTTGTCCTGCGAGATAAGGGTCTTCGCCAAGGTATTCAAAATTTCGGCCACAAAGCGGAAACCGATAGATGTTCATCCCGGGCCCCAGCATCATATGAACATTTTTCGACCGGGCTTCCAAGGCAATGGCTTTACCAACATTACCGGCCATTTTTCTATTCCAACTTGCAGCCAATGCAATACTTACCGGATAAGCTGTTGATGCGCCATAATTGCGCACACCAACAGGGCCGTCTGCCATTTTAATTTCAGGAATACCTAAATGTTTATAGCCCCGGATGTAAAATTCGTTATAGCCCCCGATAAAATCAATTTTTTCATCAAGAGTCATTTGGCTAATTAAATTATCAATAGCAACATCTCCTTTTTTCGATGTTTTTTCGGTTTGACACTGGCAGAAAAGGAGAAACAGCATCAGGCTTATTGTGATATTTTTTATCATATCTTAGATTAATAGATTGTTAGACATAAGTATCAAAACATTGTGTTTTCTTTTAAAAAAATTATTACGATCTCCCCCTCAGTGATAAATTAAGAGTTGAACCTTTGGATTTATTTTGCGGAAAATTACCCGAGTAAATTTCATTATTTATAACAAGCTCATATTTTCCCTGTTTTTGTGTTGGATCGCTAATCTGAAATTGTCCCGAATCCATTCCTATCATTAACAAACACGGTTGCTTTACTAAAACCGATAGTTGCTTGGAAACTTTTAGAGAATAAGGCTCATAAAAAACAGCCATTAATGCTGAATCTTTCCCGAAATATACAGCCTGACAGCGTGTGGAGTTTTCTATAATTTCATAGTCCACGGATGCTGAAAAATTTCGTGTTTCTTTTTCTGAAAAAGCAGGCAGAATAGTAACGGCATAGCTATTATTCTTTGGCGTATGTATAATGTTTAGAGTAAATACACTATCTTTCTCTTCATCGGGAGGATATTGAGCCATAATATCGTTCCACGAACCGGATTGAACCTCTGATTTAACATCAACCGCAGCCCAACCGTTAAAATAATACCCAATATTATTGTGGTACACCCATTTTATGTTTGATAATCCGGGATAGCCCCCAACATCGTTATTGGCTATTTTTTTGTTGGCAGCAATAACAACACTTCCTTGTTTTAAACATTGATTAATGGTAGTTTGACAGGCTGGAAATTCTGTAGAACGAATCCCGCTCCCAAGGCAAACCATCTTTCGTTGAGTATAAAACCACGCTTTATGAGCTGTTAATCCATCGCGGTTAAGAATAGTTGCAGAAACCCCTTCTCGTCCATCAGTTACACCCCCCGAAAAATCGGACTGGTTATAATAGCCGTTCCAGGTAAGTAATGGTATGTTGTCCGGATAAACAGGGGTTGTTGTTCCGGGAATAAAATGCCAGTTCCAAAAAGGAAAGCTATTTTTATATTCATTGCCCGTTACATATATAAAGGTTGCCCCGTCGGCAAGATAATATCCTTTCAGGTTATCTCCATTCCCGGCTTCTGTACCTTTAACCCTAAAACTGGACATGTGAGTTGTTGCCATCCATCGATGAGTATGGTGTGCCGTATAATCGGAATACCAAAAATGTTTGTGTCCGGCAATTAATTTTCCAGTACTCTTAACACCAGAATTAAAAAAATGCAGGTATTCTTTCCTTCCGGCACTATCAGCTTCCATTAAATCGATAAGGGCATAGCCTATGGCAAATGTTTTTATCTGCTGTATATTTTTTGAAAACTGACGCCCGAATACATTAATATCCAACTTTCCTTTATAAAAAACCCATTGGTAACCGTCAAGCATCAATTGTCTGATAGTTTCCAAGTGCTCATTTTTAAAAGCGAGGGGCGTATTGTTGAAAAGCCGGCACCAATTGGCCATTCCTGTAATAAAAGCCAAACCATAATTTCCCATTTGCAGCATTGGCCCATGCTGGTGAAAACTATAATCGGGTTTAATGCCTTCAAGCCCGTCGGTATTTATTTCAGAGACAATCGTATCGCGCGCCTGTTTTGCAACAACCAAATCATTCATCAACAATGCCTTATAATAAACATTGCCGGCAAGCCAAACTTTATTCTGTCCGGTCATCTTAAAAACCGACTTATCCAGCACAATCCTAACAGCATCTTCCTTTTCTTTAGGGCTTAACTCTTTTTCAAAAAGAAGGTAAACCAGCCCCATTATCCTGGGTATACCAATTTCGTTATACCACCAGTTTTTACAAACCGGGGAACATTTATGGTAAAAATCAATCCCGTTTCGGACAGCATTTTTGAGTTGTCTGTTTTTAAACAGTTCGGACTCCCTGTTTTCGTATGCTTTTACCATCAATAACAAACGGTTAGCATGAATAACGGGTTCCCAATTTGAAAGGCTGGTATCAGCATAATTTATATCTTTCCATGAACCATCAGGTTGCTGTTTCCCAATAATTTCCAAAATAGTTTTTGGTGCTACACTTTTATGCTGAAAAACTTCGCGTACTACCTGGTCTCCATTAAAGGGGTCATCAGGCAGGCTATCCAAAACCTCAGAAAGAAAAATACTTAATGAATCGTTTGCATAAATACTGTTCCGAATATTTTCTTTCAACTGCCCGAGTATTTTTTTTTCGGAGCTCTCTTTAGAACAGGCACAAACGGTACCTAAAACCACGGCAAATATGAACAGGCGTTTTATCATTTCTCCTTATTTATTTTATATTGCCAGCAGGCGGAATACAATTGCGCCATCATTCCCATTCCCATTTGTGCTATTACGCGATAATCGCTTCGCTGCAAGGCTTCGCCGGCGCGGTTGTCCTGGGCAACGCCTTTTAAAAATCCATCGGGAGTAATGTATTGTTCAAGGCTGTCGTAAGTTTTTTGCACCGGTTTTACGTATTCGTCTGACAAAATTCCCAAATCCACACCTGCCATAATAGAGGCAGCAATTCCTGCCGATCCCGACGCATCAATATGACTGTTGTCTTCGTGCATAAAACAGTTCCAAAGCCCATCGGTACGTTGCATTGACAAAGCAACATCAACTGCCTCTTTAAATTTTGCAACAATCTCCGGTTCAACATTCTCCACCCCAAGCTCTTCTACAGTACGTACATAGCCCAACAACACCCATGCAGCACCACGCGCCCAGTTCTGATAAGTATAACTTTTACTGCCAATATAATAGCGCAGGTAAAAGTTGCCATTGTCCACCAACACAAAACGATGCTTTAGCTGCTCCTGAGCCTCTTTTAGCAAAGCCTCATCGTTCCATGCTTTGCCTATAACTGCCATCGGGTACGAAATGGTATAGCAACCTTCGGCTGTTATGGTTGAGTCATCCATCATTACTCCGTTGTCTTTTTTCAGATGCTGCCATCCTTCAACAACCGTTTTTAAAATTGGATGATTGGGCTGTAAACGCGCTAAAGTTGCAAACGGAATGGTCGATTCAATTCCGTCAACATGATTATCATGAGGTCTGCTTCGGGAATTTTCAAAAATGAGGTTCTGCTTATCAAAAAACAATTTTAAATGTTGATTGATTGTCTCTAATGCCTTTTTATTGCCGGTTTGTGCATAAATTTGCCACAATCCGTCAAGCACAGTGCCTTCGCGCCAGCCAAATGCCTGCACCGAATTTTTGGACAGGAAACAATTCAGAAAATCATCCATACTTCCGGTTGCTTTTTCTGCTGACAAAATATGCGGGGACAATCCCGGACTTTCGTTCGTTGTATTGCTGAAAAACCAAAAAGGGAACCGGCTCTCCAATACAAGATTTATCCCCGATTTTTGAACCTGATTCAGATATTGATTAGGAATTTCAATTTCGTAGGGCACCAATACCGATGAATATCTTATGTCGAAAGTTCCAAGTTTTATATTGGTTCCGGGAATTAAAGCATGTATCTTTTTTACCTCCCAAATTTCATGTGCAACAGTCAATCTTAACCAATTATTCCGATTTTTTAGTTTTTTGTTGAAAGTAAGTAAAAGTGTATCGCCGGGAAACATTCCCGTAGCCTGCCACCCAAATGCAACCCGATGTTTGTCAGGAATGTTCCGCTTTTCTTTTTGATGAATTTTTGCAGAAACGACCTGATATTTTTTCGAATTACTAAACGTACAGGCAGAAAAAAATGCCAAGATGATAATTGTAAGATTAATGCGCCCCCGAAATTTTTGAAAGGAGACTTTCCCTAAAATATTCATGGTATTGTTTTTTACTGTAAAGACATAGTTTTAGCTACCCCTAAATCCCCTAAAGGGGACTTTAAAAAATTTTTGCAAATATTGTTCAGCGTCTTTGCTATTTATGTTTTAATATTGATGGAACGAAACGGTAATATACTTTAATACCTCGGGCAAAGCACTACGCCAGTATTTCCATGTATGTGCCCCTTCGCGTACACGATATTGATGAGGGATTCCGTTTTTGCGCATCGCAATGTGTACCATTGAGTTCCCTTCATAAAGGAAATCATCGTCGCCACAATCGATGTACCAGCGAACAGCCTTTTTCTGCTCTTCCGGCATATTGTTAACCATATAATACACGCTTCTCTTCTCATAGCTTTTTTGTTTTTCTTCTTTGGTCGGTTCTTTGCCTTTTCCGTCTTTAGATTTGCGGAATACTCCCGGTCCGTCGGGGCTTACCGGGCCACAACTTGCACTTAAAGGGCATGCAGAACTAAACAACTCCGGGTGATGAAGTGCATAATAAAATGTACCGCCACCTCCCATCGATAATCCGGCTACAGCACGAAAGCGTTTTTTTGCCTTTATTCGGTAGGTCTTTTCAATAAATGGTATAAACTCCTGAAAAAAGAAATCTTCATAATTCCAGTTTTTCTCAGGTCTGTTCAGATACCCTTTTAACTCACCGCTTGCATCGGGCATTACAATAATCATTGGAGTTGCAGTGCCTTCGTTAATTGCTTTGTTGGCAATGTGCAATACTTCGCCGGCCTGAATCCATCCGGTATGGTCGTCGCCTGCACCATGCAACAGGTATAAAACAGGATAAGTACGTTCCGAAGTTTCGTAATCAGACGGAAGATAAATGGAATAATTACGATCCATTTTTAAGATGTCGCTATGCATCGAAAGATTATCATACACTTTCCCTGTTTGTGCCATTAGCAAGGTTGGGAGGAAAAAGAAAAGGATTAAAATTGATTTTTTCATTGTTAATTAATTAATTAAGCTCCCACCTAAGCTTCCCCAAAGGGGGCGGAATCAAGTGAGAGTAGTTAGTATTTTAGTTATTTTATCATATTTGTAAAAAAAATTCCCCAAAAGTATTTTAAACCGCAAAGTACGCTAAGTTCACTATTGTAACATTTCCCAATCCTGCGAGAAATAGGTCTTTATTAGTTCTTTTTTTAATTCTTCTTTCTGATTCCGGATTGCACAATCTAACAGGTCGTTAAACAGGTAGAACTGCAGCCAGTAACCAAAATCATATTTCTGTTGTAAACTTTTGGGATGCAAAAAATGAGCATACCACTTATAATTTACATTGTACTTTTTTGCAATTTCAATTGCTTTTTCGGCTTGTGCCCACATTTGTTCGGCACTTTGTACAAACAAATTAGCTACATCATCGAATGACATTTGTGCCGTATTATAGATTTTACAGGCATTGGTATTTACGCCATAATCAGCAAGAATAAAATTGCGTTCGAAAATGGTATCTCCGTCCATGTCGTAACTGATTTTATCAAAAAATCCGTCGTTGTTGATATCTTCGTATTTTATTGTAGGAAACTTTTCAGGTTCAGACTGGTCTCTTTTGTATTTTTCAGCATACAATCCTCCCCATCCCTGATAGCTTTGCGCACCAAAATCTACACGCCAATACCCATATTCGGCGCCATACAAATGAATACGGCTATCAAAACCGATGTAAAGTTTTCCTTTCCCGGAATTATCAAGGTCCCATTCGCCACGGTCGCCGGTTGCATCGGCTTGTGGATTGTGGTCTAAACCTCCTTTTTTCATGCCGATTTTAAACGGGTCTTTGGGGTCGTAAAACTCCACGCGTTCCCAACGTTCGCAATCATCGTCTTCGTCGAAAACCAACTGGCATTGCGACCAGTTGTTACAATTAAAAGCAAGGCTCCATGCCGAGTCATGACCGGCATATACCAATTGGTCGAGTTTGCGCCACCGGCTATCGTAAAAAAGACTGTCGGCAGCAGGCAACCCTCGCATATTTTTAAATTTATGCACCTGATTTTCATACGAAAAACCTTCGCCACTAAAGCCAATTGTCATATCGAAATCAAACTCATTCGACGGTGAATTGTCGTTATCCAAATCGAAACTAAAATGAGCCCAGCTTATTTTCTTGGTAGGATACGTATCAACTTCTTTTCCTTTACGAAACTCACAATCATCTAAAAAACGCACACTCATTTCCGACAGCCCGTCGTTGTCCATATCATAAAACAAGAAAGGATTTTCCCAACTGTATTCCAGGTTACTAAAACGATAGCTTGGAACATGCGCTTTCAAAAAAACGGTTTGCCCGTGATAATCTTCGTAAAAGTTGGAAGCGCCACTATGTTCCCAGCATTTCAACACCAGTTTTTTCCAATCTACAAAATGGAAATCCTCGTCCTGCTCGGGGTCGATAATCCACATGTAATTGCTCGACCAGTCCCAGTAATTTTTTATGTACGGTTTGCTGTTTTCAACCACCAGCTGCATGTCGGCAATGCCATCGTTGTTATTGTCAACCCAATCAATACTTAAATCGCCGGGGCCTGCAAAAATGCCATCCTTATTGCGGTCAATAAGCAGGCAGTCGTTATCTAAGTCGCCTTCCCTGTCCGAAAGTTTCATGTCGTCATCATCATCAATCCATATTACAGGTATTGAATCGAATAAAAAAAGATAAAGTAAATCGGGATCGCCATCGTTATCCAAATCCTTTATTTTCGGGGAAGAAAAATAATCAGGACGAAAAGAGGTAATAAGCGATTTTGGCTGTGCACAAAGACTTCCGGCACAAAAGCAGCAACATACTAACAGGAACAATTTTTTAATCATAAATTCAATTCGAATATATAGGTGTTATTTCATTGTTTTTTTTAGTTTACAGCCTCTTCTATTGCTTTTATTGCAGTATAAAGCACTCCTGCCGAACCTCGAAATGTAGCTGAACCTTTAGGTTGATTACCCATGGTGTACCACTCGTAAAAACCATCATTTTTCATTACACGCTCAGTCATTGGCAATAGTTGGGCATAAGCATCGTCCACAAAGCCGTATTCAGCCAATTGCTGCACCATCCGTGCACCAAACCATGTCCAGTCTCCACCATTCTGATAGTTATATTCGGGGTTCATTATTTCATTTTCAAAATATCCTTTCGGATAAGGCGGATAAAGCGTCAACCCAATTGATGTAGCACCTGCTTTTTTCACCAAAGCCATCATTTGGTTGAGCGATTCTTTTATTTCGTCTTTAGAAAGTATACCTGCCTCAATGGCAACAGCCGTCCCTCCGAAATAATAGATTTCGTTTTCATTAAAATCTTCCGGGAATGGCGATTTTTCGAGATAAATATGAGGGATAAACTTTTTCTTCTGCTCGTCCCATAAATACTTACGCGACTTTGCTATGATTTCTTTTCGTAATCGGCCCCATTTCTTTTCTTTTTCGGGCAGCAATTCTATTAAATTATTTAAGGCAATAATCAGCATTGCATTATCATAAATATCAATACAACGATGTGTATTTTCATCCATATCAACGCCCCATGAGTGCTCTGGCTGAACGTCGCCCCAGTCGGCTGTAGTAGCCCCCCATATCAATCCATATTTTTCAGAGAAACGGTAATTTAAAAGAAAGTCAATCGCCCAGTCCATTCTTTCCGTTACGGTTTTATCACCCACTTTTTCATTCAGGATTGCAGTATCGCCTGTTGTTTTAATGTATTTATAAACGGCTTGGATTAGCGATGTTTCCTGGTCGGTTTCAACCGTATTTTTGTGCCCGGCATAGCGGGGTTCCAGGTCAGAATACTCGTAATCGTTTTTCGAATATGTTTCATCGGGCAGGGTAAATCCATCAAGGATATTCCCGTCATCTCCCTGCATCCTAAAAAATACCAGGAGGTTATCTTTTAAAATTTCCGGTTCATAAACTTCGGCAGCAAGTTCGATAAAAGTATTGTAGTCGCGAATCCACACCTCGCTATATCCGTCGCCTGCTTTAAATCCGGTTTTTACAACCTCTAATGCCTTTGATTTGGTAAATGCTATTGATTCTGATTTTTTTATTTCTTCAGACAATTTTTGCATTGATGGTTGCTTCCCGGATGAGCAAGCAATAAAAACAGGCAACAGGATTGCAATAAATTTTAGATTCTTGTTCATAGTTTAGTAACTTTTTAAATATAATACACACCACAGAGGCTTATCCCTTGCGGGGAAAGGGAAATTTTATATGATTGGCATTGCTTGCAACTTTTACTTTGTTAATCTTTTATATTATTCTCAATAATAAAAGAGCTTTCTTGCCATTATTATACCTCCTTTCTTTTTCAACAGAACCAGAAAAATCTATTTATTTTAAAGAAGAGAGCATGAAACACGCTCTCTTCATTAATAATCTATAAATCAAAACCTTAATATATTGCCCCCTGATTTGCTTCAGTCGGCCATCCCGGATTTTGATAAATCGGAGAGGTCGACACGTCGTTATCTTCTGAAGTAAGAAGGAAATGAGAGATTGCAATTGGATTGAGATAATGCGCCATTGCCCAAAGGTAACCATCGTAAGCCAATTCTGTCCCTGTTATCTCATAAGGACGAAGATAAATGCTTCTGTCGGGCGAAGAAACATTTGCCTTATTCGTACCATAGGATAAATTAGTATACCAATACTGCATTGGCCCCCACAACTTAAAACCTTCTATATGATAAGGGGTTGAAATCATCTGATCCATAGCTCTCCAACGTCGCAAATCCATTTCCCTTAAACCTTCGGCCATTAATTCGCAACGGCGTTCGCGGCGGATGTTGTACAATGTAGGTTCAATCAACGAACCAGCGGAATAAGCCCCCCAGTCATTCTTCGCCTCTTCCGACATATTGGTAGCCGCAATTGTCTTATCAAAATCAGTGTCAACACCAGCCCTTTCCCTAATTGCTTCCCAGTATTCTTTTGCTTTACTATCCAGGGTTCCGTTTAACTCGTAGCATGCTTCAATGTAATTCAAATAAGCTTCTGTTGCTCGATAACTAACACTACCGGTATATCCATACCCGTTTACACATTGGGCTGCATCGTAAGTTAACCCTTTACGGATTGCATATCCTGTAGCGTATCCTTTTTCTACATCAGTACTTGTAATATTAGGAGCTAATTCTATAGGTTGGGTAATTACTCCCAAATCACTTTCGTAAATGACATTAGTTTGTCCGGGTTCTTTTAGGAACAACCATAGGCGGCCATCCCTGTTTTGGCGTACCAGATGAACTGAGTCATCTCCGGCATACCCCGATGCAGCATCGTAAATAGGAAGCCCATTGTCCATTAAGTAACCATCGACCATTCCACGGGTAAGACCAGTCTTATGTCCCCCCAGTTGTGCATATGCCGGGACATTATGTCTGATTCCGAGCCCTTTGTCATAAGCACGCCATAATAATACTTCACTATAGCCCGACATGTCAACATCGCTAAACATATCAAAATAAGGATTTGTGGCATCTGAAATTGATTGCTGAAGCACACCATTGTTCTCAGTCAATGCAAAGTTATCTGCTACTTCGGCTGCTGCTTCCATGCTTTGCTGTAATAACCATTGTATTTCAGCATCAATACTACCTGCCTGATATTGGTAACCATCGTTATACGATTTGTCGGCCCCCGGCCAATCTGTCCCATTAGGAACAAAGGCTGTATTATTAAAATATTTCAGCCAGGTTGCTTCGTATAAGGTTACCCTTGACTTAACCAACTGGGCACATGCTTGCGACAGGCGATTTTTAGCCCCGTCGGGAGAAGTTTCCTGCATCAGCATAATTGCAGAATCAAGGTCGGAAACGATAAAACGTACTACTTCGGGATGAGGCATACGTTTACTTGCTTCCGTTAAAACCTCCTGATCATCAGCTAAAGTTGTTTTTACAATAGGAAAATCGCCCAATGCCTGTACTCTTTCAAAATATTCCCATGCCCGCAAGAAATACATTTCACCAATACAATGCATAATTAAGTCTTCATCACCACTTATTTCTCCAGCTTTCCATCGAGGGACAACATTTTCCAGAAAATAATTACAACTGTAAATATTCTCAAAATCCCATTCTCCGCCAGAAACGTCAACTTTCCATTGCCCCGGGACATATTTCGTACTATAACCTCCGTCAGCCATATTATCAGTGTCTACATCTTCTCCAAAAGTGCCATAAACAAAAATATTTCCGCTTCGGGTATGAGATGGCAACATACCGGGATACATGGCTAACACATAGGCTTCTAACTGAGCATCTTCCCATAAATACTGTTCCGGTGCGATTGATGCTTCCGGTTGTTTTTCAAGAAAATCGTTGCAGGCAGATAAAAACAATACTACCAGCAAACAAAGATTAATTATATATAAATTCTTTTTCATTACTTGCGATTTTTAGAAATTAACATTCACACCAATAGAATACACTTTTGATAATGGATAGGCATTTCCGCCGGAACCTCCCTCAATATACTCAGGATCGAACATTTTAGGCACTTTTGTTCCTGTCCACAGGTTCTCTCCTGAAAGAAATACCCGTAGTTGACTCATTCCAATCTTATTAGCTAATTCCGAGGGGATAGAGTAGCCTATTTGTAGGTTTTTGAGCCTGATGTATGAAGCATCCAACAAATAACGAGTTTGCGTTTTTTGGTTTTTGTTACCAAAAATAGGTCTCGGATAATAAGCATCTAAATTTTCACCCATTGCATCATAAGAATAAGAATTTTCATCCCTGAAAAAATCTTTATGTTCTTCGAAGGCTGTACTCTTCCATATACCGTAGGAATAAGCTCCCCAGAAAAAAGAACTATTCTGAAAATAATCACGCTTCATTACTCCCTGGAATAAAGCCCTTACATCAAAACCTTTCCAGTTAGCCGATAAGTCTAAAGCAAACCGATATCGGGGAGTACTGTTTCCAATTATTTTTAAATCGCCACGGTCGTCTAATGTATACGCTCCATAGTCAATCTTTCCATCATCATTTAAATCTTTATACATAATGTCCCCGGCAGCCCAGTTGTTTCCTATTGCATCCTGCCCACCCTCTGGAAGCGATTCCAGGTGTGTATCCATTTCGTTCTGTGTTTTTGCAATGCCAATCGTTTCAAAGCCCCATATATTATTCATTTTATACCCCGAACAATATGTTGACAAATCATTTGTTTCGTTGGGATAACTTGTGATTTCAGTCTGCGAATCGGACAACATAAATCGAGCTGAATAACCAATCCCGTTCTCTAGGCGATCTTTCCATGAAACGGAGAGCTCAAAACCATAGGTTTTTAAATCGGTATTATTTGCTGTTGGTTCATCAGTTCCAAGAATTGAGGGCAGTTCAGGGGCCGGTCCCATCATATCAAGAGTTTTACGCACAAAATAATCGTAACTTATATTCAACCGATTGTCAAAAAGGGTCATATCTAATCCCATATTCCAGGAATTTATTTTTTCCCATGTTAAGCTTTGGGTAATCAGCCCGGGAGGATATGCCGTATTGGGTTGTTCCCCGTTAATTAACCAATTTCCGCTTGCCGTACCTATACTCATGGTTAGATATGTCGGGTAAATACTGGATGTATTTTGATTTCCCAATTCTCCATAAGAAACCCTTAGTTTCATCATTGATATCTTATTTTTTAACGGGGACCAAAAATTCTCCTTAGCAATATTCCAACCTGCTGATGCAGAAGGGAACCATCTCCAACGCATATACTCACGAAATCTTGATGTTCCGTCGTAACGTAGATTTGCTTCAAACAGATATTTTCCCTTGTAATCATAATTTAAACGACCAAAGAAACCTGAGGTAGCCCAACTGTTGCTACTACCAGCCACATAAGGAGAAACAGTATTCCCATCACTATCTGTGCCGGATGTCAGGTTAAGGACAGGCATACCTGATATAATAATCCCATCACGTTGTGCATAAAGAGTTTTATATTTACCTTCTTCGGCTTGAAACCCAATCATTCCCTTTATATTGTGACCACTGTTGAAATTTTTCACATATTCAGAAAATGCATTGATTGACATAAGATATTGACGCATACCATATTCTGCAACCGAGGATTCATCAACATCAACATAAGCTTTTCCGTAGATATCATGTCCATATAGTGTTTGATAATCGGTATGTGTAAAATAATTCCTGGTACGATAATTAAAATCTAAATGTGTTTTCCAATTTTTAACAGGTTCAATTGTTAAATTTATCTTTTGATATAGCCAATCTCTTAGTGCTGTTACTTCCCCGCCATCTCTAAGCCTGTAAGCCCATCCGTTAGCCAGATATCCATTAGGATCGTACTTCGGCATAGTAGGCCATGCCACACATGCGGTACTGTAAAAGAAATTATCATCCAAATAAGAAGGCCTTGATGTTTCTTCTCGAACGAAACGGGAAGCAACATCAAGAGAAAACCATTCGTTCAATTTTCCCGTTACTTTTAATGTGGTTCCATACCTGTTAAAATCATCATGGCCATAATCAATCAGCCCATTCTGATTCATATAATTTCCAGAGAAATAAAATTGCAACTTTCTATTTCCGCCACTGGCACTTATATTATGCTCCTGCGAGAAAGAGTAATCCTTGAAATATTCGTCATACCAGTTGATATTACTATTTCCGATCCAGTCCCAAACTGTCGAATTGCTTGTTTTCCGAACTGTCTCATAATCGATAACCCCATTCTGATAATCAAGTATCCGTTGAAGCCTTTCTTCGTCAAAATAAGCAGATGCGCCTCCGTTTACATATGCTTCATTATAGTATATGCAGAAGTTGTAAGAATCCATTACATTAGGTAAAACAATCGGAGAGCTCCAACGAAAATTGTTATTATAGTTTATCGTGGTCTTCCCTTCTTCACCACTTTTTGTGGTAATTAAAATAACCCCAAATGGTGCTCGCGAACCATAAATAGAGGAAGCTGCGGCATCTTTCAAAACCGAAACATTCTCTATATCCTGAGGGTTTAAAGCATTGATATTTCCTTCCACTCCATCAATTAGGACCAAAGGGCTACCGGTTGAGCCTTCTCCAATCGTAGTTACACCACGGATATTTATATCAGGCTCGGTATCTAAGCCTCCTCCTTCACTTTGCGTAATATTCAAACCTGGTATCAAACCCTGTAAAATTTGAGAGGCGTTCTGCACCGGACGTTCAGCCAACTCCGCTACACCTACGGATCCTACCGAACCTGTAAGGTTTACTTTCTTTTGGGTTCCATAACCCACCACCACCACTTCATCAACACCAATCGTGCTTTCTTTCATTGTTACATTAAGGGTAGTTTTTCCTTCTACGGAAACTTCTACGGCTTTCATTCCAACAAACGAAAACTGAAGAATAGCATCGTCTGCAACATTTATAAGTGTATATTTTCCGTTAAAATCGGTTACCGTTCCCTGTGTTGTTCCCTTTACCACAACTGTAACCCCGGGAAGCGGCTCTCCGACATTGTCAGTAACCACTCCTGAAACTTTATTCTGCTGCATTTGTATTGAAGTAGTTCCGTTTTTACCGGGTCTTAAAAGAATTGCATTGTCGTCTAAAACCTTCCAGGTAATTTCCTGCCCATTAAACATCTCATTAAGAATTTCTTCAACTGTAGAATTCTCCGCACTCAACGATACCTGACGTTCGACATTAACCTGCTCTCTAATGTAGAAAAAACGGAAATCGCTTGATTTTTCAATTTCCTTTAGCACATCGGCTATTTGTTTATTTTCAGCCTTAAAATTGAATTTTGTAGCCTGCGAATACACGGTGGCTGAAACCTGCATAAAACCTAATAATAAAAATAAGGCTATTAGTTTCATCGTTAGTAATAGTTTTTTTACCCATCTGTCACACAGAAAGGCATTCATAAGTTTTTTTTTCATAAATTTGAATGTTTTGATTAATAGTATAATTGGTATTCACCAATTTTTCAAGACACATTTAGCCGATAGTGTTGCCGCACTTTCGGCTTTTTTTCATTGGTTTAAGTCATAAGCATTTCCCTCCTCTTTCGTTTTAGTTATTTTTTTATGAATATCAGTTTTTTACAGTCCGCTAATTAACTTTTGCTGAATACCCCGTCCCTAAAGGGAGCAGAGATAATCAATTCGCTCCCTTTAGGAACGGGGTAACCGAATTGATACTCAAAATTAGTAATCATTTTATTTATTATTTGTTATTTCAATTACTTGCCCAACAATTTTATAATCAATTGGTAATGCGTGTTTTATAATTTCAAGAAATTCAATAATCGATTCATTTTTAATTGTCCCGTCGAAATGTAAATCAAGAAGTTCTTTATTCATTATTTTAATGTCAACACCATATTTACGTTCTAAAAGAATAACCAAATCTTTTAAGTCCATATTCACAAAAACCAGTTTATTGTCTTTCCACGAAGTAAACCACTTGGTATTTACTTCTTTTACCGAAATCTCCCGCGATTCTTTATTTAGTAACACCTGTTCTCCGGGAGCAACAATTATATCTTCAGCAAGAAGAAAGCTTTCGGTAGATTGAATAATAATCTGTCCTTCCTCTAAGGTGGTAACTAACTCCTTGTCTTCCTCATAGGCTTTTACATTAAATTGTGTTCCAGTTACCCGAACATCGTAGCACGGAGTATGCACCAGAAATGGCTTTCCTTTATTTTTTGCTACGTCAAACCATGCCTCTCCTTCCAGGAATACTTCGCGAATTTCATTTGCTTCCATGCTGTAACGAATGCGCGAATCGGCATTTAAAAAGACAATACTACTATCGGGCATTATCAATTGAGACACCGAACCTCTGGGAGAATGAGCGGCATAATAAACCGGCTCATTTTTAAAGTTTTTCAAAGATGTTATATAAATACCTGCCAATAATCCAATAATAAGAGCTGCAGCTATTTTTGACCAATAATTCAAATAACGTTTTTTACTGTGTTGTTGTTTCCGATCTAGTTCTATTTTCCGCCATAATTTGTAGAACAATGGCTTCATATCAGGAGTTTCGGATAAAATTTCTTCGTCCATTATATCCTCCATAAGTATCTCCTTAACTTCAAACTCATTATCAGTCAGATGAAAAAGAGCAAGCATCTCCTGCTTTTCTTTATCTTTATTGCTCTTTGCTACAATACCTTTTGTAAATATATTTCGTATCTGTTTCTTCATTGTTGTTTTCTGTCTAAATATAATACGAATGGTTTTGTGAATTTACTCAGTTATTAAAAAAAAATTTTATCCGTACAATTATTACTACGGACAATTTAATTTAAATACTCAGAAAAAATTACCTTTTTTATTGAATAATCACCTTTCTGGCTCGTGAAAAAAAACGAAAAGCTATTTGTTTTGAAGATATTAAACAAAATGAGGGGAACGCTTTGGCATCTTTACTAATTACAAGAAACCACCGATTACAAATCGGCAGTAGCAGAAAAAATTGTTGTTTCATCTGTCTAAATTTTCATGAAACCCGTTTGTTGGGTGAAATAAAATATCAGTCATGCACGTATGTGTCTCAGTTATAATCTCAGCCATGAGCTGTTTCATCGGAATAAAACGCTGACAGGAGTTTACACACTCTGAAAGGTTCCGTTATAAAAACAAAGTCATTAATTAGATTCCAACGGTGCAAAAAAAGGAATTTCACGAATTAATTCCATATTTTTATTGTATTCTGAATTCGGAGTCACTTCAAATTGGATTGTTTTTTTATTACATGTTATCGTTCCCTTTTTTATTTCCGTTTCAATTCCGCATATTTTTATAATTTCCCCGAAAAAATCGGACACGACACGAATTCCTTTCGTAAACGAGAAGACTTCAACACCATTAATAGCACACTTCACCTGCTTTCCCTCCGTTTTTAGCTGAAATAAATCATCCCCCACTTTTTGAGAATAATCAATTTCATTACCAGTATCAAGGCACGACCAATAAATTTTATTCTGTGTAAGGTGAATTCCATATAATCGTCCGATAAACTCTAACGACGTTAAAATTGACGGGCCATAGGCTTTATTTTTTGTTGCAGTTACCACATTTCCTTTAAACGGGTCAAATTGTTGAGTAAACTGCAACGAATCTCCAACTGCTTTCAAAAACTTCAATCCCAGCATTGTTAACTCGGCATAATGGCCGTAATTCTCCAGCGCCCTTATCGACCGCTGATAGGTAAGCCCCTCCGGCTGACCACTCCAGTTATTTATCGGGTTATTTCTAAAAAACGAATCGTTAACAGCAATTGAGGGCAATGGCATTTTTGTCCAGAATTCATCCGGGTTCATTAAATGATATTTAATAAAATCGTCAGCCATTTGTTGGTCAAAACTCCCCCAATACATACACCGTAAATTATTATGAAGCAAAATATCCATCGTATTATTCGACTTATCTTTATCGTAACATGCGTACTTTTCCTTAATCCATAAATAATTCTTAATTTTTTTTCTCACATCGTCTGCTTTGTTTTTCCAGTGAGCCTCTCTCCCATTTTGGAGTTCTTTCGAAATCAAAGCCAACACATTTCTTCCGGCATAAGAATAAGACATAATATCCATTGATTCTATAGGAACAGGAAAACCTTTTGTGAAATCAAAACGTGGCTTATGGCATATATTTCGCCACTCTTTTTCAGTCATTCTCATTACCTGTTCTTTTGTTGGCGGATAATCATAAGGCCATGCATTAGGAGCTTGTCCCAGTCGGGAGCAATTATCTTCGCCGGTGTCATAAACGCACCATGTTTCCAGGCAACCGTTTCCGTCCGAATCACGATTTTTCCATAAAAAAGCATCAAATTGTTCCAATACAGAATAAAGTTGTTTCAGGTATTCTTTATCTTTATTTAACCAGAAATACAGTTCCCAAGCGGGCATCGGAAAACAAAATCCCTGAAACCATGCATAATGAGGCTGCAACGCGTTATTGTTTAAACTAATCATCCCCGGAAGCCGTCCGTCTTCGCGTTGAAAATCCATAAATATCTGAACATTGTTTCGGGCAATTTCGATGTTTCTTTTGGCATACATATACCCGCCCATAGGCTGTGTTTCTAACCAAACATTATTATAGCCGCCACCTTCGACCAATACCCGGTATTTCCCAAATTGCTTTATATTCAGTTTTGCCTGCTTTTCTGCTTCGTCGAATAAACGTTGCAGGGCAATGTTATTGGTTTTAAAAGACACGGATGTACCGGGAATAAAAGAATTTTGAGTTCTCCCGCTGAGTTGAATTGAAATTAATAATATTATAATCAGAATTGTTTTTTTAAGTTCCATGTTTAAATTTTTTTGATTGTTTCCGGTTCTTTTTATTATTACGAAAAAAGTAAACAAAATACTCAGAGATTAAAAAAAAGAAGTAACCCACAGAAAGTATTGAATACGCTGAAATTAAAATTGACAAGCCATTTTTTTGTGCATTCAGCATTTTCGGAAGTTAAAATCAAAAGTTTCTTGCATATATCGGTCTCTGCCATGGACAGAAGAAAGTGTCTCAAAAGTATTTTTAACCGCAGAGTACGCTAAGTTTTTGAAAAGCACGAAGAGTTCTTTTAATCACTGACCAACAACACTTTGCACTCTATAGAATTTTCTTTACGACCTTTTCTGTTAAGATTTTCATACTTTGGGAACACCCTCGTAAATTTTACTTTTCAAACCGAGAAAATGGCCGGAAGGGTTCCAAACCTAAGAATTGAGCATTCACCTGCTATTGCCTATGAACCCATTGTTATGCAAATGTTGCGTTACTATAATCCATTTCTTTTTTCGTATTCATCAAATGAGCATTCTTGAAATGTCTGTTTACTTCATTAATCAGTTTGTACTGACGATTGAATGCTTCTTGCGATACATTGACAATGCAAATATTTATCCGCAAAAGAGATAAAAGAACAACAAGAAAACAAGCGATTCATTCTTAAGATGTTTTTTAAGAAAAGACAATGAACGGTACAAATGATTTTCAACCGTTCGTTTCGATAATTTCATTTTTTGGGCAATTTCATCGTTTGAGCAACCTTCTAATTTACTCAGTTTAAAAATCTTTTGTTGTTGTTCGGGCAACTGAGCCATCAAAGATTCCAGTTTTTGTTGCATCTCCTTAAAAATTACGTCGTGCCATGTGTAATTTTCGTTAGTGGTATAATTTAAACGTGCATAATCTTCAAAAGCATGTTCAATATTTTTTCGTCGGATAAAATCGTAAATCGTATTAACCGCAATTTTAAAAATAAACGCTTTTATATTTAAAGAAGCATCTAAGGTCTTTCTTTTCTCCCATATTTTCAGAAAAACATCCTGCACCAATTCTTCAGCATCGCTTTTATTATTAAGATATTTCAGCGAAAAAGAATATATACGAGGTGCATATTCTTCAAAAAGCTTCTGATATGCTGTTTTATCTTCATTTGCAATCAGATACACAAGCTTCTTGTCGGACAGGTTTTGATATTGCTTCAATCGTTTTTTTTAGTTAGTTCATGCCAAATATAGATTAAAATTTCTTGAACATCAATAAAAACGACTAACGATATTTGTTGTGTCCAAACTAACAACAGAGCATCAAATTTTTAGATACAAGGGATAAAACTCCCTCCAAGACACTGATTACCAATACATTATATCTCGAAAGAACAGATCATAAAAACACTCACAATCAATCACATACAAAAAAGGAACGAACTGATAAACGAAAAGCAACAAAAACAAAGTCAAAAAGAGAGCATGGATTAGCATGCCCTCTTTTTTCAAAATCAACTAATTGCTAATATCCCTCATGCTGTACCAAATTCGGATTTGTTTCGATTTCGGTTGAAGGTAATGGCCAATAAATATTGTGCTTGTCAATATCAATAGCATCATTTGTATGTCCTAGCTTATTGGCTGTCCAGTAAGCTTTCATTTCAGATAGCCAGAGGTTTTCTCCACTTTCGGTAGTCCAACGTCTTAAATCGTAAAAAATATGCCCATATTCAAAAGCCAGTTCACGAATTCTTTCGTTATGAATATATTCGCGCAAAGCACTCTGGCTTGCCACTACGTCATCTGGCACATCGGGCATTTGTACTGATTCGCGGCTTCTTACCTTATTTACATAAGTAGCTGCATTTTCCAAATCGTTTTGTTCCATTAAAGCCTCGGCATACAGCAACAAAACATCGGCATAGCGCAATGCCACTAAGTTCATATCACTATCTCCCGGATCGTTATCTGTAATGTATTTAACAGTAGCAAAATTCGATTCATCGGGAGCTGCTGCGGTAAATGTATTTCCCGGCCATTTTTCTTCGATATAAGGAGAACCTTCGTACATAACAGTCCAATTAAAACGGGGGTCGCGGTTATCGAAAGGCTTTGCCGGATCAAAAGCAGGGTCGTCTGACGAATAAGTAAAATTCATGGAACCATCATCATTTGTAGAAACATAAGTACTTTTAACGTCATAACCGTTTATGGTCTGAAATTTATCAACCGTCCAATCGGTAGGCTGAATGTAGCCATAACCTTTGCTTGAAATACCAACGCCACCTATTGAGCAATAGGTAATAAAAGTATTACAAAACTGAGCATCGTTTCCACTGCCATATTGAATTTCGAAGATCGACTCTACACCATTCTCTCCCGATGTCCAAAACTGATCATTAAAGCCTGTTGATCCGGGTGTTAATTCATAATCTCCTAAGTCGATTAATTTTTTCAGGGTAGTTGCAGCTTCCGACCATTGTTGATTAAAACAATAGGTTTTACCGAGCATTGCTAAAGCAGCTCCTTTGCTGGCACGACCTAGATTTTCGGTATTCCGATATTCCGTTACCGATGGCAATAAAGATGCTGCTTCGGTAAAATCGGCAATCATTTGATCAATAATAAGCGATTGCTCCGATACAGCAGGATAATAAGTTTCGGCAGATGTAGGTTCTGTTAAAAGAGGAATTTCGCCCCATGCAAAAGTTAAATGGAAATAATAAAATGCACGAAGAAAAAGAGCCTCTCCTTTTATCCTGTCTTTTAGTCCACTAGTTGTAAAAATACCGTCGCCAGCTTGATCAACACGGTAAATTACCTCGTTGGCACGGGCTACGCCAAGCCACCATTTACGCCAAAAGTTCCATATCGCCTGCGACGAAGCATCATCAGGAGTAAAGCCACTGTTGCCCCAATGCCATTGTTTAAAACGCCCGCCGCCGTGTACAGCCGCCGGAGTTGTCATATCCATCATAGGGACAAATTCCATCATTTGTTTCCAGGTACAATTTATTCCATATGTACCGTTTATTGCTGTAATAAAATCAGATTCTGACTGATAATAAGTTTCGGCAGTTAAGCTACTGGTTGGTGTTGTGTCCAAAAAACTTTCATCGCATCCTACGACACTAAACAAGAAAATGCTTAACAATACTGTATATATGTTTTTATTTTTCATTTTCGTAATTCTTAAAAATTAACATTAATACCTATCTCAAAAGTTTTTGCCTGCGGATAGTCGCAACCGCCATACGTATAAACCTTATCCATATACATACTTGTTCCATCTCCTCGTTTTTGTCTTGATCCCATTTCGGGGTCGAAACCAATATAATCGGTAAAAGTTAACAGGTTAGTAGCATTTACAAATATGCGAGCTCTTTCTATTTTCGCTTTAGCAGTAAGGTCTTTGGGGAGCGTATATCCCAACTGAATATTTTTCAGACGCAAATAACTTGCATCCTGTAACCATGTTGTGTTACATTCGTTATTTGTTTCTCTAAAACCACTTCCCAATGCAGGATACTTGCTATTGTCTCCTTCTTTTTGCCAACGATTGTCATAAACTTCTTTGTACATATTTGTATATGAATATCTTTTCCCGAAATCCATTCCATACATCGGATCCATCATAATTTTCTTATTCATTTCGCCTTGGAAGAAAAGACTTAAGTCGAAATTTTTATAAGCAACGTTAATGTTCCCACCATAAAAGAATTTCGGTATTGCATTTCCAAGAAAAGTTTTATCATCCTCGTTTATTACATCATCTTCATCGTTAAGGTTTTTATACTTAAAATCGCCGGGTTTAGCTCCCTCGAACGAAGGATTATTGGCTACATCTTCTTCGTTTTGGTAAATACCTTCAACCACATAACCGTAAAAAGAGTTTACGGCATAGCCTTTATCTGTGCGGGTAAAATCGTCAACAATTGCGGATAACCCTCCCATATCAACCACTTCGTTTTCAACATGAGTAATATTAAAACCTACGCTGTAAGAGAAATCTCCAATTTTATCCTGATACTGTCCGGTAAATTCCCATCCTTTATTATCTACACCACCCAGATTAACATATGGGTCGCTAGTATATCCGGTAGTCTCGGGTAATGGCATAACAAGTAGCATATCGGTGGTTTTTCTTTTGTATACCTCGAAAGAAAAATCCAATTTATTTTGCAACATTGTAACATCAACACCAATGTTATATGTTGTAGTCTTTTCCCAACTTATATCCTCGTTGTAAGTTCCTGTTTGAGAGCCATTATTTAAGGTTTGGTCTACTCCAAATATATAATCGGAAGCAAAACTTACTGTAGGATACCACTGTCCGGAAGGGATATTGGCATTTCCCAAGCTACCGATACCTGCTCTTAATTTTAAGTTGTCGATAAAAGAAACATCTTCCATGAAATTCTCTTCGGATACACGCCACCCGACTGAAGCAGATGGAAATACAGCCCAACGATTTCCGGGAGCAAAAACAGAAGAACCGTCGCGTCGTAAGTTAGCCTGCAACAGATATTTCCCGGCATAAGCATAATTTATTCTTCCGAATTGCGAAATAATACTCCCATCGCTGGTTGCTCCTGAAGCATCGGTTATTTCTTCTGCGGCATCAAGCGATTTTAATGAGTTACGAAGAAAACCTTGTCCTACAGCAGAAAGACTTGACGATTCTGTTTTTTGTGCAGAATAACCAACAAGCGCATCAATATGGTGTTTGCCAAAGTCTTTTTTGTAAGTCAATATATTCTGGCTTTCCCAAACTGTACTGCGACTTGATGCCGATGTTAATGTTGCTGTTTCATTCGACATATAAGGCGACTCGTAATCAGTATCGTCCGGTCGGTAGGTATAAAATTCAGGAAAGAAATCTTCGGAATAAGAATTTGACGTTTTATAATTAAAAATAGTTTTAAAACTTAGCCCGTCAATTAGCTTAATTTCGGCATAAAGATTTGCAACCGAATAATCGCTTACTCCTTCATATTCGCGTGCTATTGCATCCATCGATGGCGTATAATCCTGTAAAACATCTTCGCCCGGAGCACTTTCTCTCGGAGTACCTGGTAGCCCATCGGAATTATAAACCGGGATAGTTGGCGGAGTACGGAAAGCATCGTACATAACTGTACTATTATAATTTATATCAGATGTACTTTCAGAATGAAATTTGTACAATTTTACCCCTGCGCTAAAACGGTCGCCAACATAATCAATACTGGTCCGAAGATTATACTTGTTATAATTCTGATTAATCATAATACCATCCTGGTCGTAATAACCAATATTTACGGCATAGCGTAATTTTTTAGCGCCACCATTGGCCGAAATATTATATTCCTGTACAGGTGCGTCATTTCTGAAAATATAATCAAGCCAATTGGTATTGGTTGTTTGGTTTTCAGGAGCATTCTCACCTGTCCAATACTCGGTACCATCAAGAGCCATTGTGGTTTCATTCATTTTTTCACACCACTCTTCCGAATCTAATATATCAGGAATATTGGTTGGTTTTTGAATCCCGAATTTTGCATTCATTTCAACCCTTAATTCCTGATTTTTTCTTCCTGTTTTGGTAGTTACCAAAATAACACCGTTAGCAGCACGCGAGCCATAAATAGCAGCAGAAGCTGCATCTTTTAATACAGAAATAGATTCTACATCACTTGCAGAAATTTGACTAAGACTTCCTGCAAAACCATCAATTAAAACAAGCGGATCAACTCCGGAATAAACAGAACCTATTCCTCTCATACGAATAGTAGATGAAGCTCCCGGTGCTCCTGAAGTTTGTGTCACCTGCAATCCGGGCAATTTACCGGCAATTGCTGTAGAAACACTGGTTGAGCTTACTTTTGCGAGTTCATTTCCTTTTACACTCGATACAGAACCGGTAAGGTCGGCTTTTCTCATGGTACCATACCCAACGGCAACCACTTCATCAAGGCCGATAACATCTTCTTCGAGCGTAGCATTTATAAGGGTCTTTCCAGCCACTGCGATCTCCTGCGTTTTCATTCCCACAAAAGAAAAAACAAGCGTTGCATTTTCAGGTATTTCTTTAAAGGAATAAGTACCATCAATATTGGTTATTGTTCCCTTCTGTTCCCCTTTTACTACAACGGTTACTCCGGGAAGAGGCAGTCCAGAAGCATCAGTCACTTTCCCGGATACTGTTTTTTGGGGCTGAATGCTTTTAATCGTTCCTTTAGCATTTTTAGGCGAAAGAACAATCTGCCGCCCCATCACTTCGTACTTGATCCCGGTTTCTTCTGAAATTGCATCCAAAATAGCTGCAATTTTTTGTTTCTTAAATTTTCCGGAAACTTTTTGGTCTACATTTATTTCGCCTGTATAAAAAAAACGAAATTCACTCTGATTTTCTATTCTCAATAAAAATTCTTCAAGAGAAATTTGCTCGGCTTTTAACGATATTTTCGTGGTTTGAGAATACGTTTCGGAGGCAAAAACCCCGACAAAAGTTACCAGTAATAAAAAGACGGTTAGTTTCATAACTTTAAGCATTTTCATTACACACGGGTTTTCCCCATGGATAGTTAGATTTTTTTCCATAATTTTGAATCGGTTTGAAATAATAACTATGATTAATTTCAACTACTAATGGAAGCGGGAAGTGCAAGTTCCTGCTTCTTTTTTTTAGATACCCGGTAGTTGCTCAGGCAAAAATTTTAATTAGGTCATAGGCAAAAATTAGTTTTATTTTTATTGGTTTACTTCGTCACACATTATTTGCAGGCATGCACTTGCGGACAAAAAACGCTTAGCATTTGTTCGCTCATTTTGTTTTAATGGTAAATACCCGGGTTTTATTATTAAAGCTGTAGGAAACAGGAGCTGCCCTGCTAATCATTTCCATAACTTCGCTAATGCTTTCCATTTCTATGGTTCCGGTATACCATATTTCATCCAGTTTCGGGTCGTTGTATTCAATCTTCACATTGTACCATCGTTCCAGTTTTTTTACAAAAGAGGGGAAGGGTTCCCGGTTAAACAATAATTTTCCCTCTTTCCACGAAGTAAAATATTTTGTCTCCACAGGTTTTATTGCATACCCCTGCCCGGTTTTCTGAATTTGTTCGCCGGGCTTAAGGGTAACCTCATTTTCCGTCCCTTTAATCTTAAATGCCACCGAGCCTTCAACCAATGTTGTTTCAAAAGCATTTACATCGGTATAAGCATTTACATTGAATGAAGTTCCCTTAACTATCACATTTCCATATTGGGTAGATACAATAAACGGATTGTCACTTTTTACTACCTTAAAAAAAGCTTCGCCAATCAATTTTACCTCGCGCGTTTTTCCAAATCTTACGGGATATGAAAATGTTGACCCGGAATTTAACCATACCAAAGAACCATCGGGTAAAGTATAACTTGTTTTAGCTCCCGGAGGAGTTGTTATTGTCTGCTCGGGCATCTCACTAAAGCCTGATTCCTCAAAAAGAAAATGCCCGACCAGCAGGGCAATAATAAGCACTGCTGCTACACGTAAGCCCCACTGATAAAAGCTCAACTTTTTAGATATATGTTTTTGCCTGTCTCTCGCGATTGCTTCTTTTATTTTCAGAAGAAGTTCAGGGTTGCTTCGTGGCGCAACATCCGTGCGTTTTGTTTCTTCACTCCAAAAAAATTTCATTGCACTAAAAACAGACAGGGTATTTCTTTTTTCTGAAATAAAATCGGAAACCTCTGAAAATTCTTCGGGTTTAAGCACCGAATTATAATATCTCTTGAATAGTTTGTTCACTTGTATAATAGCTTTTCTTTTACTAAGTATACACATCAAAAAAGCCTGTCCCTTGTAAAAAAGGCAAAAAACTAAAGAAAAAGGTAAAAATAAAGCAACGACAGAATTCCAAACCTGCTCAATTCCGATTTTATATGCTTGATTGCCAACGATATGTGATATTCCACGGTTTTCGTTTTTATCCCGAGTTTCTCGGCTATTTCTTTATGCGACAAACCGTTTTTACGGCTTAAAACAAAAATTTCCTTTTGACGACCGGGAAGTTCATTTATAACAGTATCTACTTTTTCCTGCATTTCCCTGTATTCAATCGTTTTATTCAACGAATACTCAGGAGCTGTTGAGAATTTTCTTATTTCTTCTTTCAGACTATTGCTATTTATCCTTCTCCTGAGCTCGTTTAACAAAAGGTTGCGGGTAATGGTAAAAATGTAAGCATTAAAGGTGTCTGTTGATTTTATATTTCTCCGATTTTGCCAGATTTTCACAAAAACCTCCTGAAGGATATCATCAATACCGTCTTCTATCTTTAATATAGATCTCGAAAAGTTAAATAAACGGGGATAGTAATAATTGAACAACTCATCAATGGAAGAATCATTGTTTTGGGCCAGTTCTGCAACTACTTTTTTCAGGTCTATTTTATCTGTCATTTAGTCCTTTTAGGTTTAGAACAAACTTAGAAAAATTTGAGATAAAATCGAAACAAATTTTAATGTATCTATCTGAATATTGAGACATGAGTATCAAGCGTCAGTACTAAAACGACAAACAGGAAAAGCGCTTTTATTGCCGAAGTGCCTAAATCCCGCCCGCCCCGACAACCGCTTTCATAAAACGAATAAACGAAGGAGTATTTAAGCGTTTGCTGAGCATTACGAAATGTGGATTTCTCAGATTTTCCCGGTTGTATTGCAACGGTTCAAAAGTATCGTGACACAATACGGCTCCGCCAAATTCTTCGACCATGAGCTGTCCGGGGGCAGTGTCCCACTCCGAACAGGGACCGGCTTTCAAATACATATCGGCATTTCCTTTTATCATCTCTATTTGTTTCTTCGAACTTCCGCAATGAATAATCCTGACCTGATAGTGTCGTTTGATTTTTTCAATCAATTCGGCCTCCCGGGGCTTAAAAAACGACCGACTGGCTGCAATTCTTATAGTATCGTATGTTGTTTCAGGAACGGATAGGTTAATTCCGTCCCCGTTTTTTTTGAATTCAATAATTCCCCGACCTCTTTCACAAAACCAACCGGTTTGTGTCAGGGGTTGATAAATCCACCCCAATTCAGGGGATGTGCCACGTATCAGAGCCAGGTTGATACAAAATTCTCCATTCCTGTTTACAAATTCTTTTGTCCCGTCTAATGGATCAATCAAAAAATATTCTTCCCATTTGCTCCGGGTTTCATGTGCCGGAATGGAAGTCTCCTCATCAAGAATTGGCAGCAAAGGAAACTGCTTTTTCAGTCCTTCGTTCAATATCCGGCTCGATGCTTTATCGGCACGGGTAACAGGAGTATTATCCGATTTTAACTCCGTAAAAAAGCAATCACTCTTGTATACTTCCATAATAGCATCGCCGGCTTCGGTAAGCAAATTCCTGATTTTCTGAAATTCTATCTCTTCCATTTCGATTTATCGGTTTCTGTAAAATTAAGACGAAAGAATTTTATACGGAAAAACAAGAGCTGTTTTTTAAAATCATTTAAAGTTTTTTTTCAATTACACAAAAACTTCTTTCAACACATTCAGCGATTTAATTTCTCCAAGGTTTTCAATATGAATCCGGTAATAATCCATTAAAACAGCAAGCAAGTCTTCCCGCATTGACCGTGAAACAGAAAATTGGCTTAATTCATTAATTTTTAAAAGCGACAAATTAATCAACTGCCCGGTAACCTTTTTTTCGGCAAATACAGGATGCGAAGGTTCGGATTTTACCACAGCTCCTTTTTGCAAATCGAACCAGGCTCCGGAAGCATATTCCCGGGTAATAGGCAAGAAACCTAGGTATTCGGTTAGCCTGAATAAAAAATAAAGGTGAAAATTCTGCCAGCCGTCTTCCATTAAATCAAAATACAAAAGGGCATTTTTTACAAAATCAAAAAGCTCGGGGTAGCTCTCCTGTTCATGAATAGTTTTGTATAATATCTCGGACAAAAAAATTGCCTGTGTCGATTTTTTTATATCGAACGGTATATTTTGATAAGACTGGAGTGGTTTTATCTCTTTAATTCGGTGTATGTCATGCGCCTGCCGTTGATACACTTCAAGATTAACAAGAAATAAGGATTGCAACAACCCTGCTTTGTTTTTCGACTTTCGCGAACGCGCAGCATTAAGGATATAACTTTGTCGGCCGAATTCGCGGGTGTAAATGGTTGCAATTACACTGCTTTCGCCATATTTTATAAAATGAAGTACGATTCCCTCGGTAGACGCAAGCATATTTTTATTTTAAAGTATCGTTAGTTGATATGCAAAGGGAAATTTAGGCATACAATCAATTATTCCGAACGCTTTGCCTTCAGGTAATCGACCAGTTTTTTCACTGCCCTTCCCCGATGGCTTATCTTGTTTTTTGCCGAAAGTTCCATTTCGGCAAATGAAAGCTGAAAGCCTTCGGGCTTAAAAACCGGATCGTAGCCAAAACCGGCATCTCCTTTTTTTGTTCTCAGAATTTCGCCGTTAACAATGCCCTCAAATTGTTTTTCGTTGCCGTTAATAACCAATGCGATTACAGTTCTGAAACGTGCGTTTCGCCGGTTTATCTGCGCCATTTTATGCAGAACTTTTTCCATGTTCGCTTCTGCGTTTTTGTTTTCTCCGGCATAGCGTGCCGAATAAACTCCGGGTTCTCCATTCAGCGCTTCAATTTCAAGCCCGGTATCGTCGGCAAAACAATTGTAGCCATATTTATTGTAAATATAAAATGCTTTCTGACTGGCATTTCCTTCAATAGTTGGCTGCTCTTCCGGAATTTCATCATTGCAGTCAATATCTTTTAAACTAAGAATTTTAAATGTATCTCCAAGCATTGCCCGGAGTTCGGTTAATTTATGTGGATTGTTTGTTGCAAAAACCAGATTCATTTTATTTTTTTTCATGAAAGCACAATATTCCAATTTTAGCAGGAAACCGGGATAATCCCCGTTTTATCCGGATTAGACACAAATACAGGACTGAATACATCCGACAATCTGACTTAGATTACTGTATTTCAATGCATAGAAAGTATTCTTTCCTTCCCGGGTGGCTGACAAAACCCCCTTATCCCGCAATATTCCCAAATGATGCGAAGCTGTAGGCTGTTCAATATTCAAAAGTTGATGAATTTGGGTAACGGTTAATCTTTTTCCCCCGTCAAGACGTTCGATAATAGCAATACGCAACGGATGTGCGATTGCCTTTAACATGGTTGCGGCTTGATTTAATTGTTCTGCTTTAATTTTCATTCGTATATTTTTATACATGCAAATATACAAATAATTGAGAGTTATATGATTCTTAAACTTTCTTAAAAAAATGCGTTTTTTTAATGAAATTGTTTTATGTTCGTCCATTCAAATAAAAAAAGGAGTTTCCTGTACATGACAAGGCTCAATGAAATAAAACAGCCCATTGAAAACGAATTACGAGAATTTGAATCCTACTTTAAGCAGTCGTTAAGAAGCGAAGTACCTCTTTTATCAACCATATTAAATTACATTTATCGCACAAAAGGGAAACAACTTCGTCCGATGTTTGTTTTTTTATCCGCAAAATTGTTTGAAACGCCTAATGAATCGACCAGGCTGGCTGCCTGCTCGGTTGAATTATTACACACAGCAACACTTGTTCACGACGATGTGGTTGACGAATCATACGAACGAAGGGGATCGTTTTCGGTAAAAGCACTTTGGAAAAATAAACTGGCGGTTTTAGTTGGCGATTATATTCTGTCTAAAGGCCTTTTGCTTCAGCTCGAAAATAAAAAATACAATTTTTTACACCTCATTTCACGTGCGGTAAAAGATATGAGCGAAGGTGAAATTATTCAAATGAAAAAAAGCAGGAAACTAGATATTGACAATGATACTTATTTCGAAATTATTCGAAAAAAAACAGCCTCATTAATGGCTACAAGCATGGCCATTGGTGCTGCATCAACCAATGCCGATGACGAAGCAATTGAAAAAATGTACCGCATAGGACAGGATGCCGGAATTGCATTTCAGATAAAAGACGACATTTTTGATTATCAGGCCAAAGGAATTATTGGAAAGCCTGTTGGAAACGACATTAAAGAAAAGAAAATTACCCTGCCCCTTTTATATGTTTTAAATTCGGCGAACAGTGTTGAGCGAAAAAGAATACTAAAACTCATCAGGCACAAAAACAAAAACACCAGGGTGATTAAAGAATTAATTCGGCTTGTAACCGAACGAGGCGGACTGGAATATGCTGAACAAAAAATGATTGAATATAAAGACAAAGCCATTTCAGGGCTGAAAGAATTCAACGAAAACGAAGCCCGGAGATCATTAATTGATTTAATGGAATACATTACTGTTCGGAAAAAATAGTAACCTTCCATGTACTACGTACCAATCTGTTCTTCATAGAATTTACGGAAACAGTTTCTGATTTCGTCACGCACGCGGATAAATTCGTTTCGAATATATGCTTCGGTTCCGGTTGCGTCCGACGGATCGTCGAAACCAAAATGCAAACGATGTTTTACTTTTCCTGCAAAAACAGGGCAGGTTTCGTTAGCCCCGCCACAAACGGTAATAACATAATCCCATTCTTCGTTAAGATACTTTGTAACCGGGTCGGAGGTATGACGGCTTATATCGATACCAATCTCGGCCATTGCTTTTACTGCTTTTTCGTTCAGTTTTCCCGATGCAGCCGTACCTGCCGAGCATACCGTAATATTTGGGTCGGATGCTTGTAAAAAACCGTGGGCCATCTGGCTGCGACAACTGTTCCCGGTGCAAAGAATTAAGATTTTCATTGGTTGATTATTTGGTTGATTATCATTTTAGAGGAGGTGGTTGAAAGTGAATCCGACGATAATAATACCGGTTGCAACAATACTAACAAATATAGTTATTAGTTGCCACTTTAACACTTTTTTTAGGATGATGATTTCGGGCAGCGACAAAGCAATTACCGACATCATAAATGCCAATGCAGTTCCGATCGAAACACCTTTTTCGATAAGCACGCTAACGATTGGTATAATTCCGGCAGCATTGGAATAAAGCGGGACACCAACAATAATGGCAAGAGGAACCGAATACCAATTTTGCGCTCCGAGAATTTTTGTAAGAAAATCGTCAGGCACATAACCGTGCGCCCCTGCGCCTATGGCAATTCCAATAAGGATGTAAATCCAAATTTTCCCAACTATTTCACTTACTGCTTCGTAGCCCGACATTATCCGTTCGTAAAAGATTGGTTTTGTATCTTTTTTGCCCTGATGTTTGGCTTTTACTGTGTAAACCCAGTCGGCTACATATTTTTCTAACCCTAATTTGCCCATTATCCACCCCGAAAGAATGGCAATTATAAGCCCGGTTGCAATGTAAATAAGGGCAACTTCCCACCCGAAAAGCCCGACAAGTAAAACTAATGCCACCTCATTAATCATAGGTGCTGCAATAAGAAACGAAAACGTTACGCCCAATGGAACGCCTGCTTCCACAAATCCTAAAAAAAGTGGAATTGCCGAGCACGAACAAAACGGGGTGATAATGCCGAGCAATGCAGCCAAAATATTTCCGGTAAATAATGATTTTCCTTCCAGTATCTTTCTTGTCTTCTCGGGAGTAAAATAAGTCCGTAAAATGCCGACTCCCCAAATAATCAGCACCAAAAGCAACATAACCTTAGGTACTTCGAAAATAAAAAAACGCAGGGTTTCGGGAAGGTGATTGCCAGCTTGCATTCCGAAAACATCATCGATTATAAAATCAGCAATGGCTTGAAGCTGCCAATACAAAATTATCCAAATAGGCAACAGTACGGCAGGGATAAACCAACCGTTTGTTTTTTTGTTTAATGCAATTAATTTCTCTTTCATCTGTCAAAATAGAATTAATATCAAGACACAAGACTTTTTAATCATACCCGTATGTGTCAAAAATTTATAATTCTCGTTTTATTCGTCTCTTAATCGTTCGCAAATAAACGAACAATTGTTTTAAAATTTTTTAGAAGAAAATGGTAACAATATAATATATGCCAACTCCAATAAAAAGCACTGCAACTACACGACGGAACCAAAGTTCAAAAATTCTAAGTTTATTATAAATATTGCCGATAGAACCGACACTAAAAGCAATGCCCCAGGCAAAAATTACGACTGGAATACCGGTGGCAATAGCAAAAATAATTGGCAAATACAATCCGCTTGCACTGCTGATGGTTATTGGTACCAGCATCCCGAAATACAGCACCCCGCTGTACGGACAAAATGCTAAAGCAAAAATTGCCCCCAATAACAAGATACCCCAAAACCCGCTTTTCGATTTTTGCCCCATTTTATCGGTCAACAAACCAATTCCCGGAATTTTAATATTTATAATGCCAAGCATAAATAGCCCGATAATAATTAATAACGGACCAAGTATTTTTTCGCCCCATTTCTGAAAAAATCCAGCAAATTCAAATTGGCCTGCCCCGAAAAAAAACAGCAATCCTATTGCGGTATACGAAACCGCCCTGCCAAGCGTGTAAACCACCCCGTTAATAAAAACTTTGCGCCTACTTGCAATGTCTTTACTTATGTACCCAATAGCTGTAATGTTGGTTGCCAAAGGGCAAGGGCTTATGGCTGTCATTAACCCCAAAATAAATGCTGTAAGTATCGGGAATTGCGAGTTGTCTAATAAATTTTGTAATAATTCCATAGGATTTTTTGATGTGCTGATGTGCTAATCAACCCCATCTATTGTCGCTTTAATTTTCTGTTTCAGTTTGTCTGGGTTATTAAGCGCATTCATAAATGCACTGTTGGTTAGGTTTACTTTTTTGTCCCCATTAACAATGAGCAATGCCTGACCGGTAACCTGAAATTCATTAACCAAAGCTTTATTGGCATCATCTTCAATATTTAACGATTGAAGGATAATCTTATCGCCATAATATTCTTTTAAGGCCTTTTTTGTAACCGACTCAACTGCCTGACATGTTGCACAACGACGTGTCCCATGAAAATAATAAGCTTTTATTGCCTGCGTTTCTTTGTGCTTGGTGCATGTTGATTTGTCGCAATTCGATTTCTCACAGTTTGATTTGTCGCAATTTGCTGGATGTTTTGCTGACTTTCCACTGCAACATTGCGCCGTAGCTGTAACAACTCCTAAAACAAGAATAATACTTAAGGTGCTAAATAATTTTTTCATCTCTAATTAATTATTGGGTTAATATTTCTTTTATTTTTTCAATTTTTGGCAGTTTGCCCGACAATACTATTTTGCCGTCGACAACTAATCCAGGAGTACTCAGAATGCCATATTCCATTATTTCCTGAATGTCTTCAACTTTTTCGATAGCTGCATCCAATTTTAGTTCTTCTACTGCCTGGCGGGTCACTTTTTCTAACGATTTGCATTTTGCACAACCTGTGCCTAAGATTTTAATTTCCATTTTTCTATTTTTTAATTGCTAATATTTCTTGTTCGGTGTTCGCAAAACACCGAACTTTTGTTTCAAAATTTTTTAGAGTTTCAAAAAAACTTTAAATAATTTTTGAGCCTCTTCCCAGTTTTCTTTGTTAATACAATATTTTATTTTAGGTGCTTCAATTTCTCCTTGAATTAAGCCGGCTTCTTTCAGCTCTTTTAAATGTTGCGATAATGTTGACTTCACAATCGGTAATTCTTCTGTAAGGTCACCACTATAGCAGCAACTTTGTTTCGAAAGCAACTCTAACACATACATACGGATGGGATGCCCCATTGCTTTGGCATATCGGGCTATTTTTTTTTGTTTTTCTGTTATTACTTCGTGCTCCATTAATATTGTTCGCTGAATACCGAACAAAGATAATGCTTTTTTTGAAAACAAAAGGGTGGGGAGTTTTTTTGTTCTGCTTTGGGAGATTAATGAAAATGTGTTTTTCTTTTACAAGAGTTTGTTGTCCCGAGACTTGTTTATTTGGTTACAGCATTTATCAGTTCGACTGCAACTGCCACTTTTTATGAAAATGTCTTAATTCAAACTTCGAAATTCACCGGGACTCATTGTAGTTTTCTTCTTAAATAATTTACTGAAATATTGTGGGTATTCGTAACCTAATTCGTAAGCAATTTCGCTAACACTTGATGTGCTGTTTAGCAAAATTGCTCAATATTTTTCCCTAACTCCGACCTGCGAATCAAATCGGTATGAAAGAAGACAGACCAACCATTATCATTGGTATTTTCATTCTTTTTTTCAAATTCCATTACCTGATTTGGTGCAGTAAAAATCATTGTTCCTTCTTCAAAGTCGTACGAATTTCTGCCGTATTGTGTTATTATAAACGGGCAGTTGTCTTTTAGCGTAATTTGATACAGATTCATAGCATATCTGAAATTCTCTACATCTAAATATTTCAGATAGTTACTCGTGTTTAAGATTGAAATTAGCGGATGTTTTCCATTCTGAAAAAATCGTGAAGCTCAGATATGCTATTGGCTCGAACTATATCTTTCATCTTGTAAATTATTTATATTGGGTCATTATGATTTTTTCAAAAATATTGTCGCCTAACCATTTTCTGATGAAAAGTGCAGATTTTGCCATATAACCTTTTAAATATCTTTTCTTGGGCTTGTCAACCATTGCCGACTTTGCAATCACCTCACTTAAAATTTCAGCCTTGGTGAGCTTGTCGCCCGAATAGATGTTTTCCATTCCATCGGCAACCTTGTTGGCAAATTTAGCATAAGCACCATTGCCCGATGTTTTTCGTAAATTCTCGGCAGCAATGATTCCCCAAGGTGTTTTGATGGCTCCCGGCTCAATAATCACAACATCGATTCCAAATTCTTTGACTTCCATTCTCAAGCAATCACTCCAACCTTCCAATGCGTGTTTTGTAGCGTGATACCAAGCTCCGAATGGGGTATAAACTTTCCCGCCAATGGATGCAATATTTACAATTCTACCATATTTTTGTTTCCGCATACTTGGCAAAATAAGCTGAGTGATTCGTGCCAAACCAAATATATTCACCTCAAATTGTCTTTTTGCCTCTTCGATGGGCACATCTTCTATTGCACCATACGAGCCGTAGCCAGCATTGTTGATTAAAATATCGATTTTACCTTCTTTTTCAAGAATTGTGTTTACGCACGCTACAATTGAGTCGTCATTCGTTAAATCTAACGAAATAATCGACATCCCGTCTGACTGTAAGTCTTGCATCTCATTTAAACGTCGGGCTGCACCATAAACAGTATATCCGTTTTTGTGCAGGATTTTAGCGGTTAGTTTTCCCATTCCCGAAGATGCGCCTGTGATTAATACTACTTTTCTCATCGGCTTGATATTTATGTTATTGATAATGCAAATCTACGTTCTTTATTGCTTGCAGATGTATATTAATTGCCAAATTCTGTATTCTTTTTGCGGAAGAAGGGGAGGTTGGTTGGCTTTTAGCTATTTGCCTATTCGTAGTTGCAGTAGCTGTGGCACTTGGCGGTTTGACTGCTACTAACAACTATCACTGCTGCTTGGTTTGTGTCGCTCCTACGGAGCTTGGTTTGTGGTTTATCTTCTTTCTACAAAGGTTTCGCCTCTACGAGGCTTGAACTCCCTCTAATACTTTCATTTGTGCTACCATACTGTCGTCTCTACGAGACTATTAGTGCGTTTGACAGTTAAATTATTATAAAAAGATGCAACTGCTTCTATATTTTGCTCCGTAGGAGCATAAGCTTTGTAGAAACGGTATTATAAGTATCGTATAAGCTCCGTAGGAGCGACACAAACTTCCAGAAGCTGTATGAAAACTGCTAACTGCTATTAGCTCTATTCAAATCCACAGTTTTTTTGAACGTTTTGCTACAAAGGAGTCGTCCCTATGGGACTAGTGTCAGATCAAGCGTAACCTGTCGCCCCAAGCCTTGTTCTTTTTCGGTTTTGTTTCATTACAAAAAGGCTCACGTAGCTACGGCTATGCTTACTTTCTCTAATTTTACAAAACACAAAAAATAACCTCGACTTAACCGAAATCTTACACTTGACTTAATACTAGAATCGAATAAATTACAGGACACAAGTATGATCGTACTTTTTTCTTGCAAAGGACTATTTTCGTGATGATGTTGCTAATAACACCCCAAATCCGATAAACATTGTCCCACTAATTCTGTTTAATATTTTTATTCGTCCGGATTTTGTTAGCCAGTTTTTTACCTGACTTGCCAGTATTGCATAGGTCATTAAACAACTAAACGAAAAAAGTATTAGTACCGCAATTAGACTTGTAAATTGTGGCATTAAATACTGATTGGTGTTTATAAATTGAGGAAACAAGGCTGTTAAAAATACAATTGCCTTAGGATTGCTAAGAGCAACACCGACTGCTTTAAAGTATAATTTTCGAGAAGAAATATCGGTAATAATTACTTTGTCTTTCAATGTGTCGAAATTGTTTTCTTGTTGAAGCAACATCTTCATTCCCATACAAATAAGGTAAGCTACTCCGAGATATTTTATAATATCAAACACAAGTTGCGACGTGTTCAAAATAGTTCCCAAACCCGAAATTGAGATTATTCCTAAGCACAAAAGGCCGGTAATGTTACCGAGTGCTGCAAAAATAGCTTTTTTCCAGCCATATAACATTGAATTTGTAACAATAAAAAGAACTGCCGGGCCAGGAGTTGCGGTTGCAATTGCAACTACCCCCAGGTATATTATCCATAAATGCAAAGTCATTTTTCTATTTATTTTATTTACTTTTATTGAAAATAGGCACTTAATACACAATGCAATAAACGTAAGTATCACTCCTAAAGGAGTTTATAATGGCTATTATGAATTACTTACTATCATACTGACGTTCCTAACGGAATTAAAGAGCCTCGTTAAAGGCAAAAGGATGGTAGAGTTAAAATTAATAGTCTTATTATAAGCATCGTATACACAACACATTTTTGCTAAGTTATTATTATTAAACGACTAATTCAATACTTTTTTTTCATCTGTCTAAATTTTTATATAGCCCGTTTGTTGGATGAGATAAAATAACAGTCATGCTCCTGGGTGCCTCTCTTATTATCTCAGCCATGGGCTGTTTCATACAACCACCACACAGGTCATCCTCTTATTATTGCAGGAATGAGATAAATCAAAACAGAAAAAAGAAGAATAATCCCGAAGATTAATGAACCGTTGGGAAAGGCAAATTCCATAATAAATCGAGCAAGATAGAATATTGACAAAACAGATAACAGCGTTTTGCCAATTCTTGTATTCATTATTTCTTTGCGATTGAATAACAAAATGTATCCAAAAGACAACAAGACAATGGACGTTCCTATATTCAGCATTTGAACAATATTGCTGTTGTCGGGGCTAAGGTTTGAAAGTTCATTTTTCCAATCGAATAATTTCCAAAAAGATAAATGAAAGATTCCGAAAACGATAGACAAAACGCCACCAATAGTTACGAATGTTTTTTTGAGTGTATTCATTGTTTTTTGTTTTTATGTCGTTCCGCGCGGGCTATTTCAAAGTTTCGCTTAAGGCCCACTTTGAAAATTATGCAAACGCTGTAGTCTCTACGAAAATTCTTCTGCAATTGCTACAATTTTTGCTCCGAAGAAGCATCAGCTTTGTAAAAATCGTGTTATACGTATGGCCTAAGCTCCGAAGGAGCAACACAGCACACAGCACAAAATTCTTCGTCAGGAAAATTCGAATTATTTTTCTTCAAAATTAACACCTCCCTTTTTCATTTCATCTACAAAAAATTGGGGGTTTACAATTTCGGTCGCATAATAAGCCCCCGATGCTTCAATTTTGTTATCCTGAATCAGCGAACAAACAATGACTGGTGCTAATGCCGTGGCAAATACTTCGGTGCAATAAAACGATGATTCCAGCTCTGTTGTCCGGTTGTTTTGTATTCCAACACTTTTTACCGTGATATTTATTTCGGAATGAAATTTCTTTTTATTTCCCATTTTCTGTAAGCGGGAGAGCAAACGGGCAGCTTTTTCTTTTGTTTTTGTTTTGCCCCATTTTACACTAAAATAAAGAATGGTTGAAATCCAAAAGCTTTCAATGCCCGACCAAAACTCAATGCTGCTTGTTTTGCCTTTATCAGCAATTGCTATAATATCGTCGGATATGTTACCTGCACTGAAAAATACTTTTTTACTAAATGGTTTACCTACGTTTTCTTTTTTGCTGATTTTCGGTGGTTTTACCAATGCATTGTTGTGCCATACCTGTGGTGGCAACAGCATTAACTCGCCCATTCCCATTAACGACAGCGTTGAAATGTCGTTAAAGTCTGCGCCCATCGTAAATAAAACTTCAGATTTGAAGGTTGCATCTAATATCCCGAAATGATGTTTTAGCAAAATCCCTGCAATGCCGGGATTTACGCCACAGGCTGTGATTAACAATGCTCCCGATTGTTTTGCTTTTACATCAAGCTGTTTTATTTGGGATAAATGTCCGGCAGGGCTTCCTGCTACATCGATGTATTTTATCCCGGTTTCTACAACTTTTTCGGCAACAGCAACGTTGGGTGTCCCGGGTCCTATAAAACAATTCACTACAATGTCGATGTTTTGAAGGGCATCGTCGATGGATGCCCGTTGATTTACATCAATGTATCGCCAATTGCAGTTGTATTCCGATGCTGCTTTTTGTGCTTTTCCAGTGTTTCGCCCTGCAATGTAGATGTTGAATTGCTGTGTTTTCGACAGTAATTTAACGACTTCGGTGCCAACGATTCCGTAACCGCCTATGATGAGGATGTTGTTGTTCATTGTGTATGTTTTTTTGTGTCGTCCCTACGGGACTTGCTGTTAGCTTTTGGCTGTTTGCTTGTTTTAGTTGCAGTAGCACTCGGCAGTATGACTGCTACTCAAACTTGTTAGTGCTTTTTTCTAGTATCGCTCCTCTGGAGCTTTGCTTTTATATATGTTATCTTCCTACAAAGGTGTCATCCCGATGGGACTTGCTGTTGGCTATTGGCTGCTACTGACACTGGTTACTACATTTTGCTCCGTAGGAGCATCAGCTTTGTAGAAATATTATCGTACATATAACATAAGCTCCGTAGGAGCGACACTATACACATTGTTTATTCATAAAATTCAAATAAATATTTTTCGTCGTAATCAATTTCAAATTTATGCAAGAATTCGAGATATTCTTCTTTGAACGTCTTCTTTTTATGGTGTTCGGGTTGGTTTAATATATATTTTGCTACCGAATCGATTTGTGATTTTGAATATGAAAATGCGCCAAATCCTTCTTGCCAACAAAATTTTCCTGCAAGCAATCTTTCATTGTTTATCCATTTTGAAGAATTGGATTTTATGTCTCTTGCCATATCGGAGATGGAAACAGATGGATTTAATCCGATTAAAATGTGCGTATGGTCAGGATTGCAGTAAATTGCCAATGGTTTTGAATTTTTTCCGGAGACAATACCGCATATATATTTTTCGATTCGGTCGCGGTGTTTTTCTTTTATCAGATTTAAACGTCCTTGTACAGAAAACACAAGCTGAATGTAGATTTGTGTGAATGTATTTGCCATAGTTTTGTTTTTTGTGTCGCTCCTAACGGAGCTTCGTTTTTCGGTTATTGCTACGTTCTACAAAGGTGTCGTCCCTACGGGACTTAGTTTGCTATTGTTAAATTATTTCTACCATACTGTCATCTTTACGAGACTATTTCGCTGTTAGCTTTTTGGCTTTTTGCTTGTTTTAGTGGCAATTGCACTTGGCAGTCAGACTGCTACTGAAAACGGCGACTGCTACTCTTTTTATTTGCTTATCCATTTGGCGTTTGCCAGAACGTTTGTGCCATTATGGCTAAATGTTCCAATAATTTGCCGCCGATGCCTTTTTGTCGTGCCGTTGTGCGGACATAGGCGTGCCGAATCAGGGTTACGTCCTTTTTATCCTGATCCCCATTAACTCCCAATATCTGGTTGTTTTCTTCGTATTTCCATAATTCAACGCCTTCGTTTATCTGAGTTGTCAATTCTTCTTTGGGCATATAGGGTTCTTCCCACCTGGCGTCAGGAATTATGCCTTTGTAGGCGATTGATGAATCGTTGATGATTTCAAAAATTGTGTCGAAATCGTTGGGTATCACACACTTTTTAATCATTTTATTTTTCATCTTATTAAAATTGTTTATTTATTCGGTATAAGATGTAACTCCCGATGAATTTAAATCATTTTTGTGAGTGTATTTTAAAATGCTAAAATTCATGGTCGTTTCATCTGTTTAAATTTCTTTGCATCTAAATATAAAATCGGAAAAACTCTTACTTCCTTAACAAATCTTAGCATTTCGGTAATTGCTACAATATAAAAATTGACTCCTAATTGCGAGTATAAAATTAAGAAATAAGAACTTAGTGCCAAATCGAACGATAAATCCTTAAACTTGTTTTTTTGAGGTAATAGATGATTAATGTAACGTCCTTCTTTTTTGCCTGTTTTAAAATCCTGTAGGAAATTATTCATTGCTTATAAACGAGTATTTATCAATTCGTCAACTGTTTTGAATAGTGCAAATTTTGAAGTTTTTAATGAATTCCATAGAAATGTTTATTAGGCAAATTTGCTAGTCAGATGGTTTCGAAATTAATCACAAGACTGCTATCTTTGTCGGTTTTTATAATTTATCAGATTAGAGTAGTTGTAGCATATAACGTGCTATTTATTTTTAAATATTTGTAAATGAAAAGTTTATTTTTTCAATTGATTGCCATTTGTGGGCTTTGTTTGGTTTTGGGGTGTAGTGACGATGAGGACAAGGATATTTTGTCTGAAAGTTTTGGTGTCAACATTGAATATAATTCAACCGAAGGAGTTGTTACTGTTTCGCCTGAGAAAGAAAAATATGAATTGAATGACGTAATTACAATTAGTGCTACTCCAAAATCAAATTATTTGTTTTGTAAATGGGAGGGGGATGTAAAAGAGACTGATGTAAATAAAACGTCGATTGAAGTTGTTGTTAGTAAAGACATTAATTTGAAAGCTTATTTTTCGGCAATTGATAACGATGGTATTTTGTTACAATTATCCGGTGTGTATAATAAAGACACAAAAAAATGGGATTTTAAGGTTGTTTTTAAAAACCAAAACTCATCTCAGACGATTAAAGATGCTGACATAGTTGTTGATAATAATCAGTTTGAATATGATTCGTCGTTTAAGCAATATAACGATTTGTCGTTTGACCGGGATGTTGATTCTGCTGATTTTAATATAAAAATAAGTTGTGATGAAATTGGAGTTTTAAATTATACTTTACCTGTTGTTTCATTTCCACAGAACACTAGTTTGAGTTACCAAAAAACGGAAGATGGGAAAGCGGTTAATTTGTCTTGGCCTGCACAAAATGCTAGCGGTTACCGGGTTTTCCGAAATCTATTGTCTTCATCTACAAGTGCTAAAGATGTATTAAAAAATATTGTGGAAGAATGTAATGTTACATTAACTTCGGAGGAAATATGGACTTCGAATTATGATAGTTGGCCTCCATTTGACAAAGCTTTATTGTGGATTGCTCCGATTAAAAGAGTAGAAATAAACAATTCAAAATTGTCGAATAAAAGTTTTATTGAAGTTGTAGGGAAAAATACGAATAGCTTACAGGTAAAGAAGGCAAATTAAAATTTCGAGAAACGTTTGATAAATGGGGAGGAGCTTTTTACAAAGGTGTTGTTCTTATGGAATTTGCTGTTGTCTGTTGACTTTTAGCTGTTTTTTATAACTTTGTCGTTTGCCTATAATCAATAAACACTTTCAAAAATTCCTCTTTGTTCGACAACATTGCCGGATGTCCGCCTTGTTCGAATAAATGGATTTTTTATTTGGCAAAAATGAGTATTATTTACCCCAGTATAACTATCAATTCTTATTGCTTGTCAGACATTTAAGCCTGAAGTAATTACTGCTTCTGCCACTAAATTACTCCAGACTGCTATTCTTCTCTACAAATACACCCGTATCCGGGCAAAGCCGCCCATTCCGTATTCGCCGTATTCTGTTTCTTTTTTGCCGAAGGGAAAATAACCTACCAAGTTGAGTTCTACATTGTCACCAAGGCTGAAATCGACCCAAGGAAAAATCATTCCGCTGCCGTCGTTGAGGTTGAGCATAAAATAATTTGACCAGTTAATTAAATCGGCAATGGGGTACATTTGTCCGACGTAGATGTAGTTTTTGCCCATATTTTCAGCGTCTTCGCTCAACATTAGTACCCATTGGTCGAAGGTGTAATTGTCTGACGATGTTTCGCCCAAATCGTTGTAGTAATATTCCGCCATCAGGTACAAACCGTTCATAAACGTATAGTCGGCACCTGCAACGTATTGTCCGTAATCGCTTCGGCTTTCCATTATATTGTAGGCTGCTTCGCCCCAAATCCCAACACCGGCAATACTTCCGGAAACGTCTCCTCCAAGCATTTGACGATTTTCGGTAGTGGTAGTAAATGCATAACTGTCGAAAAAATTTTGTTCTTTGTTGGCATATTTCAATGCAATATCGAAGCCTGCCACATTGTATTTTGCCATCAGGGCTTGTGTGGTATTTTCCCAATTGTCGGCAATTGAAACAATACCTGTAATCATACCGTTTTGCAGAAATGGTACTTCAACTTTAAAAGCATTGACACCTGTTTTTTCATAAGTAGGGTCCAGAATGTTTTTAGCATTGAAGATATCGGTTGGATTCCACGCATAACCCGTTCCCCAGGGGAGTTGCTGCTTCCCTATGCGAAGGTTCAGGTATTTGGTGTAAATAGACAAATAAGCATTATCAAGGAAAATAGTATCGTTTTGTGTCATATTAAAATACGGTCTCAGTGCATCGGGTGTTTGTCCCAAGGCGGAAGCATACGAATTGACGGTTCTTTCGGGCATAAAATCGAATAAACAAAAGCTTGTTTTTCCGTGATAAGTCTGAAAATTAACATTGGCGTTAAAGGTGATTTTTGTTGAAATATCAGAGGCGATATTTATTCTGAGTTTATTATAATCCTGAAAGATAAATTCATCACCAACTTCCTGTGGAAAAAAACGATTTTCGTAATAGCCCGACAAATCGAGTTTTTCCTTAATGCTTGCTTTTTGCGAAAATACAGTCACGCAGGGAAAAAGCAATAGCAGAATGAGGTATTTTATGCGTGTCATAATTGTTTTGTTTTATAGCAATTCGGATGTCTTTAATTCTTTTTCAAATAATTAGTGGTGAAAATATTATCCTCGATATCTGTGTTTATTTTTATTTCGCTCATTTCTATAGTCGTTTCTCCGCCATCAAGCAGGTTTTTCATTACCATCTTATTAGGAATCCAGTAACCTGAAATTTCTTCGATGTTACTATTGATAAGGCGTTTGAACAATTCGCCGTCTTCGTAATAATCTACTTTTAGTATCGAGAAATTTTGTTTGTCAGCCCACAAAATCATTTTGGAATAATGCGGTCCACTTTCGGTGGGAACAAGCTCTATTTGATAGGCTTTTTTGCCGTTTATAGTTTCCTCGTCAAGTAGTTTGCAGATAAAATCTTTTTTGTAATCCCAGCCACTCATATCTTCGTAAGAGAAATCGCTGCCTTGTACTTTCTGACGTTTGGCGTGACTTGCAAGGTGGCGGACACGGTCGGTTTTGGGGGTGTAAAACCAAATTTCGTTGCCTTTGTCAAGCATCAGGATTTTATCTCCTTTTACCCGACTTGGTGAGGTATAAACCGTCAGTTGCTTGTCGTTTTTGTCTTTCGAATACGAAATCATCTCCAATGTGCGTGTCTTTCCGCTTGAGGTAATGATAGTTTGTTTTGAGTGTCCAATACTTGAAGGAACACGTTCGTTATTCTCAATTTTTTCAACAATTTGTTGCACGTTTAGTGTTTGTGCGTTTAACCCGATAGTTAAGCAGGTTGTAATGATGGATAAAATGAATGTTTTCATAATTTCTTATTTTTTTGTTATTGGCTATTAGCCTTTAGCTGTTTGTTTTTGTATAAGCAATACAATTAGTTTCTGTCCTCCTTGTGTTTATCAAGCAAAGCAATAATTGCGGGCAGAATGATAACGGTTGTGAGATAGCAGGTTATAATACCGATACTTAGGGTGATGCCGAGGCTTGCGATGCCTTTTGAGGCGGCAAAACCCATTGAGCCGAATGCCAGGAAAGTAGAAACGGAAGTTATCAATACGGCTTTGCCTGTACTTGAAAAAATAGTGTGTAATTTATGTTTTCCCTCGATGCGATAGCGGTGTATAATGTGTACGCCGTCGTCTATCCCAATACCGAGGATAAGCGGCACAGCCATTACGTTCATTATATTTAATTTCATTCCCAGAAGGTGCATTGCGCCTACCATCCATACGGCTCCTATTACAAGCGGAATCATTGTGAGCAGGGTGAATTTTAGACTTCTGAAATCGACAAAAAGCAACACAAAAATCAGTATTAAAGTGAGAATGGCAGCCGTTGTGCCATCGCGGCCGATGTAGTCGATAAGGATGTAAAATACCAAAGGCATTCCGGTTACACGTTCATCGATTTTGTGCATTTGTTTTGAAAACGAAGCCAGAAAACTCAAATTCCAGGTTTGTTCTTTGGGATAAATGGTAGTTAAATAATGTTGTTTGTCTGCACTCAAGAATTGGCCGGCAATATCATCGGGCAATTTCTCAACCGACAGTTTTTCAGTGTTACACATTTTTATTGCCATTGCCCGGTAGCTAGGCACGTATTCTTTTTCGAAAAAAGCAAGATTTTGTAGCGATGTTTCGGGGGCATTTTCAATGCTGTTAACAAGTTTCCCAATAATGCTCTTGCGTTGTTTTGCCGGTAAATTGAGGTCGCCAATTACTTCTTTTACCTTTGCGTCGATTTTATCTTGTCCGCCCATATATGCGAGTTGCGACATTTCGATTAAGTTGTCTTCGAGACGGTAAAGTTCATCAATGAGTTCCGATTTCGACATCTCTGTTACCGATGGGGCAAACGAATATGTTTCCAGATTTTTTCTGTATTTTTGAAGATAAGGCAATCGTTTGTCATACTGTTCGTTGGACGGAATGTAATCCGAAATGCTTTGAACCATTCCCGTTTTTTTCAATTTTTTTGCTTTTGTAGTGATTTCGCGCGTCTGCTCAATGTCCGAAGTCGTTACCATCACCACATCGGCAGTGGCATCGAAATATTCAATCATACTGTCCTGTACGGCAATGGAGCTTAACCCATCGGGTTCGAGACTCAAATAATTGTAGTTAAATTCGATTTTTGTAGCCGAATAAATCAAAAGCACGGTAACCATAATAACGCCGGACAACACAATAACAGGCTTGCGTGAAATGGCATTGGCAAAATTGCCCATCAGGTTGAAACTGACGGTTTTTGTTTTGGATAATTTTTGCACTTTTCGTTCGAGTTTTGATTGCAGATGAGCATATTGTGGCGAATTACTGTCGGCAGAATCAAGTTTGTTTTGTATTTGAATACGCATTTTTTCTTTGCGTTTGTCAAGAACAATCAACATTGCCGGCAAAACCAAAATGGCAGACAGCATAGAGAAAAGGACTCCCGAACCTGCTACCAAAGCAAATTCTTTCATTCCTGCATTTTCCGAAACCAACATTGTAAGAAAAGCCAGTGCCGTAGTTAGTGCGCCTACAATAATTCCCTTGCCCGATTTGTTGAAAGTGCGTTGTATAGAGTCGATAATGCTCACCCCATTTGCCCTATTTTCGTTGTATGCCGAAATAATATGTATGTTAAAATCAATTCCTAAACCGATGAGTACGACGGCAAACATCGACGTCATCATATTGAGGCTTCCCACGGCAATTGAGGTAAATCCTGTTGTCCATATAATGCCAAAAATCAGGCTGATACCTGCCAACAAAGGTGCCGACCACATCCGAAAGGAGATGATAAACAGCAGGATAATCAGTATAAATGAAATGATAGAGGTGATTTGCATATCGGCAGATGCTGCCTCGGTTTCCTGAACACCCAGAGCCATTGTACCGGCTGGCGCAGCCATTGTTATTGACGGATAATGCGCTTTTGTTTCGCTTATTAGTTCGTTCAGTTTATGGATTAAAATGGTGGCTTTGTCCATTTCGTCAACAGGAAATGTGGGTTTGATGAACATCAAAATCATTTTTTTGTTGTACGACAAGTAATATTCTTGTCCCAACAAAAGTTTATCAACCCCATCTTTAGCCACTTCCGTCGAGTTGTTTTCACCATTATCAACATAGTGTTGCATCGTTTTTATCCATTCTGCCACATTATCGATACCTGAAATTGCCTGATTTTCTTTCTCTTTGGTCGAAAGGCTTTGCTCGCCTTCGTTGATGTAGGTGGTTTCGAAATTATCGTTAATGGCTGCCAGTAGCGGAATCAACGAAGGGTCGGAATACATCCCTGCATTGTTTTTCAAGTCTTTTGCTTTGGTAAGCATCAGGGCGTGTTCCGAAATGAATTTTTGATTCAGTTTATAATCCACTCTGCCCACATAAGTGTCAAGTTCCTTTACTTTTGGGGCAAGTTCGTTGACAAAATCAATCATTTCTTTTTCGTCACCCATTGCACCAATAATAATGTTGGAGGCTGCATTGTAATTGTCAAGGATTTTGTTGTATTCCTGAACGGTAGGATGGCTTTGTGGCATCAGGTCTTTAAAACTCATTTTGAGTTGAAGCGATTGCGAAAACCAACAGCAAACAAGGGTTAATGCAAATGCCGAAATAAGAACCGTCCACGGACGTTTTTCAATAAATGAGGTGATTTTACTTAGCAGTTTCATCTGTTTAAAATTTTTTGATTTCTTTTTTCGATTAAAAATTAATGTTCGAATGAATTTCGATGCAAATGTATGCCGACCGTTGTACAAGAACGCCCCAATAGGTTTAGTGAGACGTATTGGAGGTCTCACTAAACTGTAACGTGTTGATTTGAAGCACTGCTCGTTTCTTTTAGTGAGACTTGTTTTTGGAAAGGATGGATTGGAAATGGAAGTGTTATTTATTAGTGGTAAATGTTTTTTTGTTTCATTGTTGCTTAGTTGAGCAACAATTAGTATTTTTGTGAAATGAAACGCCAAAGAAAAATACTAACATACGGGGGGTATTTTGAGGCTTTTTTGGAAACATTGTCTGAAAAAGAACAAGATAAGGTTCAATATGGTTTGCTTATGCTTAAGACCCAGACAAGGTTATCTGTTAGATTTGTAAAATCAATATGTGACGGTTTATTTGAGTTGCGAACAGAGTATAATAGTAATATATTTCGCGTATTTTTCATTTTTGACGATGGAAATATTGTTGTATTATTTAATGGATTTCAGAAAAAGACGCAGAAAACACCTAAAGGAGAAATTGAAAAAGCATTGAGAATAAAGGAGGAATATTATGCACAAAAACAATCATAAAATAGTTGATTACGATGCTGTTTTGGATGCTAAATTCGGAGAGAGTGGTACTCCTTCTCGTATCGAAGCAGAGGAAAAGGCTTATGCTTTCTACACAGGGCAAATTATTGAGGATGCTCGCAAAAAAGCAAAAATAACGCAAGCAGAATTGGCTCGTCGTATAGGTTCCAATCGCTCTTATATTTCACGTGTGGAAAACGGTATAACAGAACCAAAGATTTCGACCTTTTATCGGATAATGAGCGCATTAGGGTGTAATATTGAATATTCGATGACCCTGTAAATCTTTCTGCATTTTTTTGCTGTATATGGTTTTTTGTATTTATCTAACAATACGTTTGTAGTTCAGCATCATTTCTCCGAAATTAACAAGCAAAGCAAGTTTGCATCTTGAAACGCTGAGGTAATTTATTGCTTGAGCAACTGCTTGGTCATTGAGCTGAGAAATTACTTTCACTTCTAAAATTATTTTGCGTAAATACTTTTTTATTCGTGCATTCGTGGCATTTAAAGGCATTTATGAATTAGAATATTTTCCCCGATTTTTGGTATTCGGAAGGCGTCATTCCTGTGACTTCTTTAAAAATACGGTTAAACGATGCTTTGGAGTTAAAACCGCTGTCGTATGCAATGGATAAAAGTGTGAAATTTTGTTGCTCGTTTCGGCAAATGCGCTGTTGTACTTCTTTGACCCGATATTGATTTACAAAACCGTAAAAATTGGTGTGTAAAGAATTGTTTAGAATGGACGATAGATAAGTGGTTGAAACGTTAAGACCTGATGACAATTGGTAAAGGTTCAGCTCGTTGTCAAGATATGGTTTTTCGTTTTCCATAAAGGCTTTTAGTTGCTCAATAAATGCTTGGTCTTGTTTGTTTATTGTGATGAAATTCGGTTCGTCCTTCTTTTCCTTTTTAGAAGACACATTGCTTTTGACCTGATTTCCATACACAAATATGCGTCCTTGTTTGTAGCCCCAATATCCAATCACATAGATTAAAACCACTAAAAAAGCATAAAGCACAAAATCGCCCTGAAATATTGTGATGCCCCTCATTTCAAGAATGATAGCTTCTGTTGTAATTAGAACGGTTACTATAATTATGGCAATAATTAAATTGCGAAGCCATATCAGGTTGATATTTTTCTCGTATGAATATTCTTTTTTAATGTCCTTGCGGTGTTGGTTTAGTAACCTTAGCGTGAGGAATATATAGATAGCTGAGAATAGAACAATAATTGATGGCAGCCAAAAGAAATATCCTGGCATTTGCATTCGATTTTCGTAAATTGCAATTTTATCTTCGATGCTGATTTGCCAATACGGAATCATTGTTAAAAACACAATAACAAAGGGTAATATGTGCCACAACCATTTCTTTTGAAATTTGTTTTCGCGGACAATAAGAGCATTGGCATACACATACAGAAATGCCGAATACAGTACTACCAAAGGTACATCTGAACCTGCAATCTGAATGTAATCTTTATAATTTTCGCCATAAACCAAAAACGGAAATATCAATTGTATGGCAAACATCAACATCCAAACTCCAAGTATAATATCAGAGATGTTTTTCCCTTTCTTATTAAAAATGAGGATGGCAAAAAACAGTGCCTGTACCGAACCGATTAAAAAGATGACATTCATAAAATGAAAAATGTGATGCTTAAATAGATGACTTTTTTGTTAGAATTCTGAATATGTAAAAATACGAACTCATTTAGCATCTGCAAATTTTTCTTTGTCTATTGGCTACTGTCTCAATATTAAAAAAGCAGTATCAATTTAATGCTTCGTCCCTTTTTTATCAAAAAAAACATCCATAAAATCATTTTTAAAAACACGATCAATCGGAATGTCTTTATTATTTATTCTGATTAAACTTCCGGTTATTTTTTCAATACAATTTATGTTAACAACATAGGAACAGTGAATTTGATAGAAGATATTGTTGGGTAGTTCTTCCAACCAATGTTTCAATGGGTTTAGCGTCATATACTTTTTTTCTTCGGTAACGATAAAAGTATAATCTCCGTCCGATTTTATATAAAAAATATCATTGATGTTAATTTTTCATTTTTATTTTTTGTGTCGCTCCTATGGAGCTTGTTTTGTTGTTATTGTTGTTTTCTACAAAGGTGTCGTCCCTACGGGACTTGATTTGTCGTTGATAAATTGTTTCTACCATACTTTCGTCTCTACGAGACTTTCTCGCTGTTGGCTTTTTGCCTTTGGCGGTATAGTCGCAGTGGCAGTCGCAGTGGCACTTGGTAGTCAGACTGCTACTAAAACGGCTACTGCTACTTTTTACTCTTTTTCAATTGTTTTGTCAATATTTGTGTCGCTCCTACGGAGCTTCGTTTTTATATCTGTTCTCTTTCTACAAAGGTGTCGTCCCTACGGGACTTGAATTTTCTTGTTCTATTGTTTTGTTATCCATTGTTCAATAATTATTTGTTACTACAGAGACACAAATTTTTTGCTTTACGCCTTAGCAATTTGGCTTTATCATTTTCTTGCTTTTACTAATTCCAGAAACGCATTTTTGTTTGAAAGCATTGCCGGATGCCCACCGGTTTCGAATAAGTAAACTTTTATACGTTTATTCTTATGTTTCAGCTCCTTATAAATATCATCAAGATGATGACAATATTCATCCTTCAGACTACCTGTTAACAGCGTTGGGACAGTTAGTTCGGAAATTGATTTATGAAAAAACGATTGTTTTTTTGCTGCAAATTTAAGGTTGATTTCGGTATCGGCATCTACCACTTTTTTCCATCCGAAACCGTGGCAATAAAACCAAAACAGTTTGGCTAACAGTTTCTTTTTGTCCTTTTCACGGTCTGTTTTTAACGAATTAATGTAAGATGCTAACGGAAATGCGCCCTCGAAACTATCGGCTACCAAAAACTTAATTCTCCCGGGATGTTCCAGTGCCAAATTTATACCGACCAATGCGCCTCCGCTTGTGCCAATAACCGAAACACTGTTGAGTTGTAAGTGTTTGATTAATGCAAAAACTACTTCGGCATTGTAAAACCAGAAATCGGTTTCGAAATGGTCGAGCCGTTCCGATTTACCGTGTCCCGGAAAATCCATAAGTATTACCTGAAATGTTTTGGCATAGCTTTTTATAACCGAAGCAAACATTTTAGAAGAAGCCGTATTGCCGTGCAATAGCAAAAGCGGTTCGCCTTGCCCCGTTATTTTGTAGTAAACTTTTTTGTTGTTGTATGTAAAGTGTGACATATTTTCGTTGTTTTAAGCCGCAAAGACACGGAGGTGCAATGATTCTTTGCGCCTTAGCGTCTCTGCGGTTAAGTTCTTATTTCTCTGCAACGGTAAACAACACATTGTCGCCATTCCAGATATCGCCCGTAGGTAAAATCTGGTCGTTGAAACGAAGGTTTGTAAAGCCTTGTGCCGTTAGCTGTTTCGCAATGTCTTCCTGCGAGAAAAAATGAGTCCAGAAACGGAAAATATCCGTTTGCTCCTTTTCATCTGTCACAATATGCTGAAAGAGTACTACTTTTTCTTTTTCGTATAAAAACGATTGCGAAAGAAGCAGGTACGGCATTGCTTTCCAAAAACCACTTTCTGCGGTTTCCCAAGTGTTAGGCGAAACACGATTTTCGAGTTCGGTGTCTTTCATAACATCGAAAATAAATGTGCCGCCTTTTTTCAGTACCTTGTAAATGGTTTGAAGCAATTGCTTTTGCTCTTCAGGATTCAGCACCCCGAAATCGGTGTAGATAAGCGTTACCAAATCGAATTGTTCGGCCTCTAAATCGAGGTTAAGATAGCTTGCATTGATATACGAAATACCAAGTCCTTTGTCTTGAGTCGATTTTTTAGCGTGTTCAATAGACGTTTCGGAAATATCAACGCCGGTAACCGAATGCCCTTTGCCGGCAAATATTTCGGCATACAAACCCGGACCGCAACCCAAATCAAGGATATTGAGTTTCTCTTTCCCTTTTTGAGTGTCGAGAATCCACGCCGCTGTTTTTTCAATGGTTGAGCGTTTACGACTTGCAAGGTCAATGTCGGGATTCAAATGTATATTTAATAATTGCGCGGCAATGTGTTTGTCGGTCCACATAAAAGCCGTGCCTTTTTCGTAAATAGCTGGCTTAGACGATTTTGAAATAATGTCTTTTGTTTTCATTTTGAAAAATGATTTATGTTTCTCTTTTTCGTAAAAAGAAAATGTTTTAATAATAAAAATAGTTTGATAATTACAGGCACATCAAATAAATGCACAACTCAGGACATTGTGCCTTTGCCTGTCTTTTCCCCTAGAATGGGAACGATAAATATGTTATATAGTTTTCATAACGGGTGCAAAGATAGGTGTTTTTTATTTCTGACCAAAGAGCATGTCTAATACTCACCATCCATTGTTTGCAGCAATTAATTCGTGTTTATAAATCGAATGGTACGATTAATAAATCCCGGGGCAAAAACATCTTTTCCTTTGTACAGTAGCTTGTACCAAACATCATCTGTAGTGCCGTTTTTCCCCTTTTCTGAAATGTTAAGCAGGGCATGGTCGGCATTGTCAAAAAAAACTGCCCGGTAATTGCGGTTTCCTTTTTCTTTAAATATCTTAGTGAAAACCCCTACACTTTCCTTTGTATCAACATTTTCATCTTCAGCGCCAAAGAGTGCCAGCGTGGGGCAGAAAACCTTTTTCAAATCATTGGTAATATCGGTCTGGTAATTTTTTACCACAAACTGCCAGCGCTCCTTATCCATTAGCTCAAATACATTATGCACAAAATCGGGTTGTTGGTTGTACAATTGCTGATAGTTCGGATACGATTTTTGCTTCAAGCAGTTGGTCATGGCATCGTAAAAGGCCCAACAAACCGAATCTTGTTTGGACGTATAAGCTTTACTTTTCAGTAGGCATTTCAGATGATATTTTCCCTGCCGAAGCCAGTTGACTGCTGCCGATTGCAAAATCACCGCACGGACATCAGATGCGGCCAGGTCAAAAGCTTTGGGCACAACCCAGCCCCCCTGGCTAATGCCCCAAAGTATAATTTTAGAAGAATCGATAGCTGTTCGTTGTTTAACAAAACGGATAGCTGCTGCAACTTCCTTTGCCCGGTCGTTGATACTTTGTGTTTTCCAATTCCCTGTCGATTTTCCAACTCCCGCTTTATCCCATGCCATGCAGGCAATACCATTGTTATTCAGCTGACGCCAGATAAATTTGTAATAGCCATTTTGATAGCGGTCGGCCGCCCCGTCTCCATGTACGAAAATCACTACCGGATATTTTGTTGCCTGACACGGTTTTGCCATAACTCCCTTAAGCAAATTTTTTCCGGAAGTAAATTCAATATTTTCTTCCAATAAACGGAAGTCGTACATTTCCTGGCAACTGCCAAACAGCGCTAGCAGCAAAAGAAGATAAAAAATGTTTTTGCGAATCATACTTGTACGTTTTTAATAGAAACTATAACCAATACTCCATTCAATATAATCGGCCTGACAAAAATTGCGGGCTTTTATGCGAATCCCGGCTATAAATTTCTGCCGGAAATAATACCTTAATCCTACCTTCTGATAGATTCTCTTTCGAAACTTATCATATCCTCTGGCAATTAGCTCTAATCCGAAATCGCCCTGCACGGCCAGGTTCCGGGCTCTGAATTGCCCGATTAATCCACTTCCCATAAAAAACTGTTTCTTTTCCGACGCCTTTTGAACCGTGTTTTCCATAATTGTTATTGCCTTATTTTCGTCGAAGCCCAAATCTACCCCCAGCCCATATTTCCATATTTTTTTAGCCGGACGCAGGTATTCCAGCGAAAGGGTTATAAGCCCGGCATGGTTTGAGTTAGGAATTGGGGTATCTTTTATCGCTTTGTGTCCTATTGTTAGAAGAATATTAAATTCAGGAGTCGGGTCATATTGCCCGATTTGCATATCTTCCGGAATCTCTCGTCGGGTTAATGCATACCTCAGATTTACGAAAGGAGAAATAATATTTAGTCCCTTATTGGGCGATTTTGTTGATCCATTCGAAAAATGAGTTGCCCTTACCCCTGCCTGTAATTCCATACGTTTAAAAAATAAAAGAGAGTAAAACACCCTCACGTCAACATAAGCATTTTGCTTAGAGCCAATTGCCAGATTTAAAGGATTCTCCTTTTGATCGTAATGTTCCCAGTTATTGCTTAATCCGAAACTAAATTCGTAATTAAAGGCATGTTTGTTTAATTTTACAAATGGCCCGCCAAAAAAGAAATAAAGCGAATAAGGATACCCAAAATAATTTTCGTTTACAAAATACGATGAGTGAAACCCGACTCCGTAATACGGCAGAAGTAAATCGTGATGCCACTGTTTGGTGCCCAGTGTTTGCCATCCGAGCCGTATATCGGCCGACGAATAATCCGTAATTGGCAGTCCATACTTATTTTCTCCGGTTACATATTCGTTGGTTTTTAAGATTTCGCCCTGTGCGGCACCTATATCAATAAAAAGGTTTGTATTTCTTTGTCTTTGTGCCACAACCTTTTCAGTGCACAATATACAAATAAATAAAATCAGAATGTGTATCTTTTTCTTCATAAAATGAAACCGTTTTTTATCTAAATAATACTTCTCTTCCTCAACAATCTTTCTCCATACCCGCCATGATTCTTTCCGGTATTTTTTTACAATCGACAACGATAAACCCGTCAAGACAGTAATTAAATTCAGGGTCAACATTAAAGCCGATAAACTTTCCCCCTAACATCAAATATTTCCGGATCAACACCGGAATTGGAGCATGCAAAGGATCAAGCGAACAGATAAGCCGGGAGAGTGCCTGCAAATCTGTTACCTGTTCTAAAACCAATTCTTCCTTAAACCCCGGGGGGTCGAACGAAAATGGTGTTCTTGATTCGACAAAACGACTTAGCTGATTATCGAAATAATTTCTTTTCAGATACTGAAGCATAAGGTGTTTTGAGTAATTGGAATATTTATTACTAATTGTAACGGTTCCCTGCAGATAACGAATATCGGGGTTCTTTTTCAGAAAAAGATAAATGCCTTTCCAAAGCAAAAACAGCACCTGCGATTCGCGCTGGTATTCGTCCACAACAAATGACCGCCCAAGCTCAATCGACTGTTCCAGGACAGGGATGAGTTGTTTTTGAATTTTAAACAACGACTGGGTGTACAAGCCCTGTATTCCTTTCTCCCTGATGATATCTCCGCCAATGCCCAGCCGGTATGCGCCGGCAATTTGTTCTTTGTTTTTATCCCAGATAAAGAGTTGGTGGAAATAGGAATCAAAGTCGTCAGTGTCGGAGGCAAGAGAAGTCCCCTCACCTACCTGCCGGAATGTAATTTCGCGTAAACGCCCCAATTCGCTCATTATTATTTTTAGTTGACTTCCCGGAGCACAAAAAATCTCGAAACGCTGGTTTTCAAACAAACGACAATTATTGCTTCGCAAGCTTTCAATTTCATTATTGATTAGCGAAAGCGGTGCCGGCTCAGATATTTCGGCTGCTGTTTTTTGTTTTTCACCCGTTTTTTCTATCGCCGAGGTTTCTGAGGCTGTTCCCAATCCATAGGTCATAGCACGCAAATAATCGCCATATTCTTGTAAATCCGGAAAAGCTTTTTGTTGTTCAACCGAAATCGGGTTTCCAATACGAACACGGATAACACGTCCGGCTTTGTTCAAAAGTTCAGAGGGTATTTTAACGGTACGGAGCATCGGGTGAATACGCCCCAGCATATGAAAAACTTTTGAATTGCTTCCTTCAAAATAAACAGGAACAACCGGTACTCGTGCATTTTTTATCATTTTCAGTACCGAAAGAGGCCATTCTTTGTCGCAAATTCCCGGATAATCTTTATTATAACTCGATACTTCGCCGGCCGGAAAAATTCCCAGCGGATGACCGTCTCGAAGATGCGCTAATGCCAGTTTAATCCCGGATATTGATCCTTTTCGCGCACCAAAAGGGTTTATGGGGAACATATAATCGGCAAGAGGCTGCAAGCGGCGAATCAAAAAAGTGGAAAGCGTTTTATAATCAGGCCGGCGAAAAGCAAGGTATTTAAACAAAAATATCCCATCAATTCCTCCGTAAGGATGGTTCGACACGGTAATAAAGGCTCCTTTTTGTGGAATACGCTCCAGTTCTTCGGGCGAAACATCAAACTTTATCTGAAATTCGTCAATCATAGCATCCAAAAAGTCCTTTGCCCCTGCATGACAATGACGAGTGTATATTTCATTAATTTTATCAAGTTTCATTAATTTTAAAATTAAAATGGCAGTATATTTTCCGCCCAGATATTTTAGTTTGGCAGCTTTTATAAATTCTTCTGTTTTTACTAAGGTCATAATAAAATATGTTTATTAAGTTGGCAGGCCGGAGTAGCAGGCAATGAAAAAGAACGCTCCTGCTTCGGCCTTTTTTTGAAAGTGTTTAAAAGAAAAATAATTTGATAAAAATAGCGGCTCCTGAAAGAAGCAGGGCAATCCCGCACCATTTGTTAATACGAAGAAGCATATGGCTGCGAATTTTTTCGCGAAAATAACCAGCCATTCCCGAAAGGGCGTAAAACCACGATACAGAACCGGTCAGCACTCCGGATATCAGCACTAAAGAATGGGAAATCCCGGAATCTTCGTTATAAACATTCATTCCTGCAAAATAAGCCAGGAAAAAGAAAAGGGTAAGAGGATTGGAAATGGTAAATGCAAATCCCGATAAAAAATCGGCAGAATAAGAGCTCCGGACACTAACATCCTTATTTACCGAATTTGAAGAACTACTGCTCTTTAATACTATAAAAATTCCGAAAAGAGTAATGATTATCCCGCTTATAATATGAAATACGGTTTGTTTTTCCTGTATAAACCGGATAAGCATGGTAACCCCCAGGCAGGCAATAACAGCATAAATGGCATCGGCAACTGTAGCACCCAAACTGGATATAAACCCCTGTGTCCGACCATTTTTCAAGGTACGCTGCACGCACAATATACCAACCGGTCCCAAAGGTATTGCTGTAATCCACCCGGCGAGTATTCCTTTAATAAATAATAATAAATACATATTTTGTTGTTGTTTAGCTTTGAGCTACGCGCATTGAGCAACGAGCTTCTTTTTTTCATTAATTTTAAATTTATACATTCCCGGCTTTGGAGCTTCGGCACAACTTTTAGCTGCCATACTGCCATCCTTACCGGAACTGCGACTGTCACTTCTACTTCCGCCTCCAACATCAATCAACCGGAATGCGTTCATAAACAGCCTGCCCCGCCTTTTTGTCCTTCCCAAAAAGTTCGAGATACAATACTTTGGAGAACACCTTGTAGCCATTGGCTTTTACAAAAATGTGCTCAAGCTCAGCAACCTGCTCATTTATAAAAACATAGGCCTTCGCACTAAAAGGAGCCAATTGTTTTAAGCGCACCAGGCGTCCTTTAAATGCAGCTATCTTAATTTCAAATTCACCCTTATTTTTCGGCGTTACGTCAACACCAAAAGCAAGTTCTTTTTCGTAAAGACGGAGCGGCATGGTTCCTCCTCCTTCCTCGTAACGAATCCAGTATACATTTACCGGATTTCGACTGTTGAGATTACCATCGCTATCAAAATTTGCATCGTAAACAATGGTATTACGGTTCAGGGTTCGCTGTATATAAAATAAGCGTTCCTTTGTTTGTCGGGGAACCGGGAATTTGTCTTGTAATAATTTCTCCCCGGTATTTCCCAGGATTGAAAAAAAACTTAATATGGTTATTATTGTTGTTATTGTCATTACATGCTTTATTTCTTAAAATGCTACTTCAAACCTCATTCGTATTCCGTTGGGGGTAGAATAGGTATTGGCTTTCTGTCCGTTGGTTAAACGACGGATATACTCAACACGAATACATTTAAATATATTTGAAATTCCGGCGCCCAGTTCTACATAAGGATATTCCATTGAATTGTTATAAGCCTGAGGAATATCAAATATGACATTCTTTTTATTGGTAAGTTTTCCGTAATATGTTTTTAACGAAACAACTTCTCTCAGGCTAAGCCGGCGTATCAGCGGCATTTGGTTTAAAATAATTCCACACCCGTTAAAACTTAAATGCAAATTGGCATAAAGGTTATGAGCAAACGCAGCATGATCCAACAGGTTATAAGTATACCGGGCATACCCGAACGACTGTGTTCCAAAAGGTTTATTCAGCAGAGTATAGGGAACATTGCCCATTATATATCCGGCATTGGCCATTACCCTGATGTATGGTTGCCCTACGTTAAACCGGTTTTTTACTGATACATGAAACTGTGCAAATAAATTGTTGCAATCCATTTCGCGGGGTAAGATAGTTTTTCCGGCTTTTATACTAAAGTTGATAACGGGCTTTTGGTTGCCATAATAAATGCGGGAAAAAAACAGTTCTTCGCATACCTGTTTGAACGAGAAACGAAAATTTAACAACACCCCGTAATCGCGAAATGAGTTATATCGTTTGTTTTTATACCGAAACGGGACATGCAATGTAGAATTGTTGATATTGTAGTAAGGCTGTATGTATAAACCGATATCATTTCTCAGTTGTGTCTCAAATCCCAACGACCATGATTTTCGAGGAAATACATAAGAATTTGCTTTTCGTGAAGTTAAAGATGCAACAATACTCCCGTCGCCTTTCGAAAATGGATTTTCCTTTATAAATTGCAGGTAATCATCAGCAGTCAGGGAATAATAATCGTCAGTGTATTTCACCGACAAAATATTACGTCTACCAAAGGGTAACAAATATTTAGCTTTCACGCCGTATTTCCATTCCTTATTTTTTGTACCATAGCCCAGGTAGCCTCCTACCGTAAAGTTTTCAAATAAATATTTACTGGTACGAAAAGGTAGGGTAATCCGCATTCCTTCGATCGTATTTCGGCTAAATAAATCGAAAATAGGGCCAATATCTATTTTATTCATATTAAAATAACCGGTCAGAAACATGCTTCCTGTTTTATCAACAGCTTTTACATAAGGATCCTTTTTCACTCTCAGTATCCCGTCGTGTATTTTTTGGTCGAAAGCGTCCCAGCCCTTTATTATGTGCGTAATAACAGAATCACGTTCGCCAGCAACTCTTTCGCCGGGGAGAAGTTCTTCGTAATAGCTGCTTTTGTTTATCAGCAGATAACCTTTTTTGGTGCTTGAACGAATAGAGTCTCCTTCTGCTTCTGATATGTTTCTCAGGCTCATTTTCATCAGCAGCGTTTGCTTTTTGTAGTACCATTTATTTGCTGATGTTTTCTGGAAATCAACTTTAATGTTCATGTTCCGGATGAAATTGATATTGGCTTTAGTCGATAACTTTGCCTTTATTTCGGTAAGAGCAAACGAACCATCTTCGACCCAAAATGCTCCTTTAAACAGAATTGCACGTTCGTTTTTCGGGAAAAAGCTGAATTTGTATCTTTTTACCCCGCTGGTATGCGTGCTGTCTTCTAAGTAAATATTGTAATACAAACGGGCTTTGGTGCTAATTGGCGACGGAAATCCCCGGTCGAGGATTGAAACTACATTATCGTAAAAATTAACATCGAAAGCAACTTTATTTAATATTAACGATTCGATCTGGCTGTTAAGTCCGGGAAAAATTCCATCGGTTTTAGACGACAATACTTTTGTTTGCGCTTTTCGTCCCTTTTCTGCAGCAATGTTTCTGCTAATTTTTTCAGACTGATAAATAGGAACATAGCTCATTGCCGAATCGTTTTCTTCGGCAGCAAAATCAAGCGATTCTGACAATATAGTGGCAAGCCGTCCTTTTTTTCTCCCGGTATTTAGTACCGAATTCCGTTGCAGTTTATCATACGATAAATTGAGGTTGTCCGGGTTATTCGCCTCCTTATTTTCAATAATTTTTTTGAACAGGTATCTGTCGTACGAAAGGTTAGGCTTTACGGCAATTTCGTCCAACTCAAAAATTTCGGGTTTTAATTCTATATTTCCTGGGATATTGTCGTCTACTTCCTGAATCTTCTTTTTAAAAGCAAGGTAACCAACTGCACTGTACGACACCAAATTTCCGGGGGAAACAAGGAGAGAGTAAGAGCCTTTTATATCGGTAGTGGTTCCGGTAAGGGTACCTTCAATCCAGATATTTACAAACGGTATTGGATCGCCTGTTTTTTTATCGCGGACAATGCCCGATATTTTTTGAGACATCCCCCCAAACGGCAGACATAAAAAAATGACAGCGGCAAATATTTTGCAAAAGGGAGACTTCTCCCCAAATTTTAGGTATGGAGTTTTCATAGCTGGGTAACTAAATAATTCGATTACTATGGTAATAGAAATCCGATTACTATTTTAATTGTTTATTCGTTTCCATTTTTCTGAACAGGAGAATGTTTTCGATACAATTTTCATTTTCAGTTCACTGAAATTTACTAACGAAAGAACACACGAGAAAGATCTTCCCTCCTGGGGCAAATATATTTTTCCTCCTTCCAGTTTCTTTTCTTTTCTGTTGTATTTAAATTTTTCTAAAATTATTAACCCTTCCAACGGACGGTTACAAAGCAATTGGTCTGAATTAAATTTATCTTTCCTTGGCTCTCCGGTTTCTGTCAAAGGTGTATCCAGTTTTAATATCCGGCCGGCATATTCGCTGTTGTTTTCGTAAATTTCAACAATATTGTTGCCGGGAGTCTGCCATTTTCCGATAAATGTATCGTTTTCAGGTGTTTTATTATGGAACAAAAGGTTGATCAATACCATAATAATTATCAATACAAACCAATAAACATTTACCTGATATATTTTGGACACATTATTTTTTACTGCTTGTTTCATCTGTTTATATTTTTATGAAGCCCGTTTGTTGGGTGAGATAAAACATCAGTCATGCACGTATGTGTCTCTGTTATTATCTCAGCCATGGGCTGTTTCATCCGGTTATTTTTCTCATAATATATTCTAAAGGGCCACGGCTAAATTTGTTCCGCCAAAAGTGCGACAAGAACACGGCGAGAGCACAGTAGAAACAAGCATAAGCAATTGTAAAATCAAAAGAGAAAACCTGTTCTACTTTTCCAAATACCAATTTCACAAACAACATTCCTACTACCACATGAAAAAAATAGTTTGATAAAGCGAGTTGTCCGGTATTTACCATTTGCCTGACCAAAAGGGTATCGCCAAACGTTTCGGTTATATAAACCGATAAAGAAATTATAAAAACCGCAAAACTTACTGCCGTTAACATATAAAAAAACAAAGGAGGCATTGGCGCTGTGCCAAAAATGCCCGATATTTCGGCAGCTGCCGAAGGGAAATACTTTACCAGAATATGTATATAAAACATAGATATTCCTTTGAAAATTATAAATATCACCAGAGATACGAATAACACTTTTTTCCTTGTTTTTTTGTCTTTTAAATTAATTCGGCCAATCCAAATTCCGGTAAGCAGAAATGCAATCCAGGGAAATACAGGATGAAAACCGTTTATAAACAAATTTTTAAAGAACCCCGGAAAAGTAAAGAATCCGGCATATGTCATAGTTGACCAGTCCCAATTTTTGTCGTAGTTAAATGCCGGAAACAAGAGAGAATAAGCGCAAACAATAATTAACGACAGCGCAATCAGCCATTTTCGGGGTACGGCAAGAAATAAAATGCCAATACTCAAAAACACCCCGTAAAAATGCAGGATATCGGCATCCCATATAAAGTAGTAGCTAAGCCCAATAACAAAAAGAAAAGCAGCACGCTTTAGCAAAATTATTTTAACCTTTCCTGTTTGCAAGACATCATTTCTACATTTTATACTGTCATTCATCAATGTCATTCCTATTCCGGCCAAAACCACAAACAAAGCAGCGGCCTTACCTGATATGGCTTCTATTATAGCGGAAAGCCACCCTGATTCCGCCGGTGTTGACATCACCACGGTAAAATTGACGAATATCATTCCGATAATCGCTAATCCCCGGGCAAAATCGAATCCGAATATACGTTTCCCCCCAGATTTATCGAGAGCAGATGGGGTAATTTTCGATGTAATTAATATTTGGTTCTTTGTGTTCATTTTTTTATTTACAGCAGAATAGCAAGTCTTTTTTTCTTTGCTATTTCGCATCTTTGTGGTTGGGTTAATTTTTTTTTCTCATCAAACAGACTTCATCAAAAGGCCATCCTAAAATCCAGTTCAGGGGCCAGATTTTTTCTATTTTCCGGGTTTCAAATCCTAATCGTTCATAAAGAGCTTTTGCCCTTTTATTGCTTCCGATTACGTACAGTGTTATTTCCTTGTAATCATTTTCTTTTGCCAAGCGAAAAAAAGAACGAAATAATTGTGTTCCAATGCCTTTTCCCCGAACCGATTCACTTACAGCAACTGCCTCTACATAAATTTCGCCGGGAATTGTTATGTGTTCGAGCAAGGAAAGCCCTAGCGCTTTTAATGTCCCCGGCACAAAACCGTACAACGAGGTTATCATTGAGAAAGATGGGTTTAAAAATGTTTTCGTTCCTGTTTGAAATGCCAGTATGCCCAATAAATCTCCCTCATGAACAACCGAAATACAATTATCCGGATTGATTGACGAGCTTAACAACTGCCGGGCTTTATCCTTCCTGCCAAGTATAGGATAAAACTTTTCTCCCAAGGAGCTTAAAACCAAATCAGCAGCGCTGCCATAATACTTTTGAGGCAATCCTTTTTTAATATCCATCTTTCAAAATTTAACAGAAAAGCAAAAGATGCAGCGTTTTATTCTTCCTGCTATCGAACTACACGATACACACTGCGGCTCTGCGGTTTATTTTTATTATCGTTTTTGGGTAGAATAATGCAAATCAACGCCTTTCATATCTTTGTCGTCTATTTCAAAAACAAGCTCTTTACTGTTCAGTTCTTCTACTTCTAATTTTATTTTTTTCCCTTCCTTGTTTGCCATAAGTATGTATTTTTCTTTGGCATTAAACGTCCATTTCCCTGTCGATTTTTTCCCTTCGTCCACACTCTCGTAAGTCATATCATCGTTGAACAAGATGTAATCGTTCTTTTCATTGGCTTCCGGATCGTAATTTTTCCACATGTACCGGCAATGATGGATGTACCATTTTTTGCATAACGCTGTTTTGTTCAGGTCTTGCGCATTCGATATTGTAAAAACAAATGCCATTAATGCTGTGATTAAAATTGTCTTTTTCATCTTATTAAAATTGTTTATTTATTCGGTATAAGATGTAACTCCCGATGAATTTTAATCATTTTCCCCGAAGTTTCGGGACAAGCTGTGAGTGTATCTAAAATGCTAAAATTCATGGTCGTTTCATCTGTCTAAATTTTTGTATTGCCCATTTGTTATGTGAGAAAAAATAACAGTTATGCTCCTGGGTGCCTCAGTTATTATCTCAGCCATGGGCTGTTTCATTTTATATCTACGTTTTAAATTAAATTCTTACTTCTTTTCATTTTTTAACCCGATTGGGCGGAACCAAAGAGAGAAAGCCTTTTCTTTTATTGGCCAAATAATAAAGTTCTAAGCCATCCAATTCTTTATCTTCTATTTCAAAAACCAATTCTTTGTCGTTCAACTTTTCTATTCTTAATTTTATTTTCTCGTTTTCTTTATATATAGTAATGTACCTTTCCTGAATATTTAACGACCATTTTCCTGTTATTTTTTCCCCTTTATCCACACTTTCATAAGTCATATTTTTCAGGAACAGGATAAAATCGTTTTTTGATCTTTTTTCTGCAGAATAATCTTTCCACACATAACAGCAATGACTGAAGTACCACTTCCTACACAAACACTTTTTCCAATCAGAAGTATTACTGTCTTCCACTAGATAGGGGCTAATCAACGTAAAAAAAATGGCCATAATAACTGTTAGCAAAATCATTTTAGGTTTCTTTTATTAGTACAAAAAGTATCAAGACACGAGACATGTAATCTCAAGGTTTACATCCGAACATATTTATCGTTTTTTTTTAGCAGCACCTCCCTGAATTTCCCAGAATTGGAAAAACTTTTCAGGCAGTTTGTTTATTCTTCTATTTTACCTTCATGTATCATTATTCCTATTATTTTAAGCAGGGTGTCTTTTCTTCGGCCTCCCTGCTTAAATCTTTTTACTTCTTAATCAATACCGAATACAATAGCGGAACAATTACCAATGTTAGCAGGGTTGCCACAACAAGCCCAAACATAAGCGATACTGCCAACGGTGTAAACATTTCGCTTCCGGCAAGCGACAGCGGAATAAGTGCCATAACCGTGGTTGCAGTTGTTACCATAATGGGCACAAAACGTTGTCCCGATGAGTCGTGGCAGGCATCTGCAATACTCATTCCTTTGGCTCGAGCCCGGTTTACAAAAGTTAACAACAGGATGGCATCGTTTACTACAATCCCGATTAAACTGGCAACACCCAAAATAGCCGTAAATGAAAGCGGCTGCCCGGTGGCCAGCAAACCGGCCACGGCCCCTATGAATGCCATAGGTAGGGTGAGCAGAATTACAAACGGCTGGGCAAAAGAGTTAAACTGCATCATTAAAATAACATACACAAGGAATATGGCAGCAAGACAGGCTTTCCCGAGGTTCCCGGTATCTTTTTCATTGTCTTCGCGTTCGCCGGCAAAACTTACTGTTGTGCCTTTTGTATCGATTTTGGGCAACAATTCGAACTCTATTTCATTGGCAATATCAATAGCACCATACCCTTTGGCAGCATCGCAATATACAATAATGTTCCGCTCTTTATTGTTACGTCTGATTACGGGGTATTCCTTTTTAAGTTCAATATCGGCAACCTGTTTTAGCAAAACTTTCTGGCTGTTTGTTGATGACACAATGCCCAAATTTTCAAGGTCGTTAATCGTTTTTATGTTTCCCTTTAACCTTATCGGGATTTCTTTCCCTGACGCGCGTAACTTGGTAACCTTACTTCCCATTAACGCCAGATTTATTTGCCGTTGTATGTCGTACTGGCTAAGCCCCAGAGAAGAGGCAAAATCGTAATCAACATTGGCAAAATACTCGTAGCTTGTGCTGGCAATAGTGGTTCCTATTTTGGTGGTTCCCTCAATCTTGCGTAAAGAATCCCTCAGTCCCCTGGCAACTTCGATGTTCCGGTCTATATTTTTTCCCGAGATATTCACCTGTACCTGTCCGCCTCCCGAACCGGAAAGACTTAGCAAGCGGGCAATTACCGATGCCCCTTCAATATTCTTGTTAAATTGTTTTTGCAAAAGGGCTGCCAGTTCTTTTTTATTGTCAAAACGCTCGCTGTCATCAAGGGTAAAATCAACTTTTATCTGTGCATACTCCTGCGACGGTACATTTACCGCCATCAATTGATAAAAACGGGGCAATGGTTTCCCGATGGATGAGGTATACCCCTTCACTTCGGGTTGCTGTTTTAATATCTGTTCAATATCAGCAACAATTGTTTCTGTCTTTTTAATATCATATTGCTCTCCAAATACGTCGATATACAATACCTCTTTATCTGCCGGCGGAAAATATTCTTTGTGCAAAAACCGCGTAAGGCTGAATGAAAGGACTAACACTGCAAGACTGATGATTATCGTGAGTTTTTTATGTGCTAAGGCCCATTCCAACAGGTTTAGAAAAAATTCTTTTAGGTAATTCCTTCGTTTTTTTGTTTTTATTATTGGCTTCGAAAACAGAACCGTAAAAGCTGGGATAACAAGCATTGCCACAAAATAGGAGGCAATTAACGAAATGATTACAATTTTAGGAATTGCCCCCAGCAAATCGCCGGCAGCGCCGGGCAGAAATAATAATGGAGAAAATGCAGCAATGGTTGTCAGCGTTGCTGATAAAATAGGCATTGCCGTTTCTTTTGCCCCGAGATAAGCTGCCCAATGCTTTTCTTTTCCTTTATTCAGGTGCTCCTGAACTGCTTCAACCACCACAATGGCATTATCAACCAATAACCCAAGGGCAATGATTAATGCCGTTGTTGAAATTTGATGCACTTTAATGTGGAAAAAATACATTGCAATGTAGGTTATCAATATCGACATAGGGATGGCAGTAGAAACCACCACAGCGTTTCGAAAACCAAGGGCTACAAAAACCACAACCATCACAAAACCGATCCCCTGCAACAGGTTCATCATAAAATTAGATATGGATTTGTGTATTGATTCCGGTTCAAACGAAACTTCGTCGATAATAAGATCCTGGGGAAAATCTTTTTTAATTTTATTTATTTCTTTTCTTACATCCCGGCCAATATGAATAATGTTTTTATTGGGTTGAAAAAAACCCGACAACAACACCGCATTTTTGCCGTTTTGTTTCACTTTTGCTTTAGCATTTTCCTGTTCCTGTATGCTCACCTCGGCAATGTCGCGCAAACGCAGTTCCGCCCCGGTTTCTTTTGAAGTGAATAAGATGGTATTTTCAATGCCTTTTAGTGCAGAATAGGGTTTTGAAACACTTACGTTGATATACCCATTCTCGGTACGGATTCCTCCTGCCGGAATTGCAACATTCTGATATTCAACTACCTGTGCAATATCTTCGATTGATAGCGGATACTTCTGTAACTTAGCAATATCAACATTTATTTTTATCTCGCGAGGAATTTTCCCGGTTAAATCAAAGCGTGTAACGCCTTTTACCTTCGAAAGTTTTTTCTGAAAAACCTCGGCAAAAGCCGACAATTGTTCGTAGTTATAATTTTCGCCCGAGAAACTGATAATCATACCGGCGGTTTCAATCAATTTGGTGTCGATAACAGGCTGCTCAATATTCTTGGGCAGCTTGTGCCGCACAGTTTCGATAATACGCCTAAGTTCGCGCCACGATTTTTCGACCTTGGCTTCGTTGGTAAGGCTAACAACAACAATGGAACCGCTGTTAAAAGAATAACTTTCCACTTTATCGAAATCAGGGACTTCGTTTACCACTTTTTCGATAGGAATCGTAATCAACTGTTCAATGTCGCCTAATGATGCACCGGGGTAAATGGTAGTTATCATCGCTACAGGAACTGCAATATCGGGATTCTCCTGCTTGGGCAAACTATAGTAGTAAAAAAGCCCCACAATGGCAATTGCTATTGTAAGAAACAAGGTAACCTTACTATTCAGCACCGGGGCAGAAAGCAGAGATGATTTTATTTTTGTTTCCATAATTTTTTATTCTTCTCGTTGAAACGAACGGCTGTTCGTCTTTACTGTTTTAATTCGTAATCCTCACCTTATATCCCTCACTAATATTTCCGGCACCTTTTGTTATAAGCTTTTCATTTTCAACAAGCCCGTTTACACGTACTTTATCTCCGGCGTAATCAATAATCCGGATCGTTTTTTTGCGGAGACGGTTGTTCTCAACTACGTTCACATAATCTTCGCCGTCGTTAAATACATATTTTATAGGAATCCACATCCCTGAAACGGCTCCTGCATCGATAAACATTTTCACCGTTTGCCCGATAGTAGCCGGCACTTTTGCATCTTTTCCCGAGAAAACAACTTTTACGGTGTGCCTGAAAGTCTGAAAATCGGGCAGCGACGAAATATAAGTAACACTGCCATCCATTTTTTGCTTTTTGTACTCGGCAACGGCTTTTGCCCCTATTTTAATTTCATCCATATCTTTTTGCGATATGGCAGTTTCGGCAAACAAGCCTTCTCCCTGCACAATAATAGCTTGTGCACCGGCTTCAATTGTTTCGCCTTTCTTTGGCATAATATCGGAGACCACCCCATCGGATACAGCAACAAGTGTCGCGTGCTTTAAGTCGTCCTGCTTTGTCTTCAGATTAATCTTTGCCTGCTGATAGTCTTGTTCTTTTACGTTACGGTCGAGATCGGCTTTGTCTAAATCAGACCCCGATATACCGCCCGATTCGTATGCTTTTTTTAGTTTTTTATAATACCTGTCGGATTCGTCGTAAGCATTTTTAGCCTGTGTTTGTTGATGTTTTGCGGCATTCAAAGCCAATTTCAATGCTGCAGTTTCTAACTGAATGAGTTTGGTGCCTTTGGTTACACGTTGATTTTTCTTTACGAAAATGGCATCAACCTTTCCAGACATCACAAAGCTGTAATTGATAATCCTGGAGCTTATTATCCCGAAATATTCAAGTTGTTTTGTTTTCTCGGTTGTCTTTATCACTTTTACCTCAACAGGATATGCGATTTCTTTGGTCTCTTCTTTCTTCTTCCCTCCGCACGACAGCAAAAATGCAGTCAGCATTATCAATGTTATGTTTTTTAGTATTTTCATCTTATTAAAATTGTTTATTTATTCGGTATAAGATGTAACTCCCGATGAGTTCTAATCATTTTTGTAAAGTGTATTTTAAAATGTTAAAATTCATGGTCGTTTCATTTTTTCAGCTATTGGCTTTTAGCCGTTGGCTATTCGCTTTGGGCTAATAGCAGTTTTACAAATATTTTCTTGTTTGTATTTTGTGCTGTCGGCAGTTGACTTTTACCTTCGGTGCGCGAAGCATAACAGAACACTGTCAACTGCAACTGCCAACTTTTTACTTTCCTGTCGCCTTTTTATAATCGATTAAACTACACTCGTAATTATAAATAGCATAATAAAGATTTAACTGTGCCCTTTTTTGGTCTTCACTATAGCGGCGTAAATCTAACTGCGAGATTAGCCCGGTTTCTGTATTTTTTTGCGCCAGTTTGTAGCCTTTCTCTGCGGTTTCAACGGTCGACTGCGCCGATTTAATAATTGCAGCCTCTTCCCTGAGTTTCATTTCAAGGTTCTTCACTTCTATCACAATGTTTTGCCGGGCATCTTTTTCCTGCTGTGTAGAGATGTCGTACTGTATTGCAGCTTTATTTACCTGCGCTTTGCGGTATCCTCCCGAAAAAATGGGGATGGTTAATGTAACTCCGGCATAAAATGGTTTGTTTGTATTTTCGTCAAACTTCCATTTGTCGGAATTACACAAATAACTATAGCCAAATTTTGCTTTTAAATCGGGAAGGTATTCTGACTTTTCTTTTTTCAGGAGCATTTTTTGCAACTCAATATTTTTTGCCAGCATCTGGTAATCTTCACGATTTTCAAAGACGTCGTTCATGGCGGTTGTTTTCGCCGAATAATCTTTTACAGAGAAATCGTGTTTCACCACAATCGAATCTGAAGGGGCAGCTCCCGCAACCACTTTCAGGTTATTCAACAGGATAAAATAATTGCGCCGGGCTTGTTGGGTTTTGGGAATTTCGTTCTCCCAGCGAATTTTGGCCTGAAGTAAATCCATTTCAGAAATCAGCCTGTTCTCAAACTTATTTTGAGCTGCCTTGTAATTATCAAGGGCATTTTGTTCCGATATCTGATTGAGCAGATATACGTACTCCATCAAAACCGACTGCAAAAACATCTTTTTTGCATTGCAAATAATATCGTCGGTTTTCTTTTCATATTCCAGCTCGCCAATTTTTGAATGGATACGCGATGCCCTTATCTGGTAAATACTCCTTAAGGACAAAATGTTTTGTTCGAGCAAAAAATTAGCCTGAAAATCATTTTTAAAACCGACATCAAATTTTTGTAGGGTTATGGGAATATCGCCGGTTTCTTTGTCCATTTTAGTAAAATCGTAAAACTCCATATACATATCCTGGTCGTTAAAATTTCGTTGATATGTACTTTGTATATTGGCTTGAGGCAGATAAGCTGCACGGGCTTCGTTTACACCTTCCCGTATAAAACTCTTTTCTTTCTCTGCGATCTTAATTTGGCGGTTATTTTCGTTCACTGCCAAAATAAAACTTTCGATGTTGAATGTACGAATCTCCTGGCCATACACCAACCGGAGCCCCATACAATAAAACAACATTATTGCGAAAGCTGTTCGTAATAATTTTTTTTTCTCCATCAAGTTCATTTTTACAATTTTGAGTCCGTGTGCCGGATTGTTCACAATGCAAAAATGAAATGGTATTCCGAAACAAAAAAATTAATGGGACAAGGCTATAATAGTAAGGGTAAATGGTATGTTTTTGTGCTCTAAAATCGTTTATCCCGGCCAAATGGGGCGAGTGGTAGTTCATCCCTTCCACTGATAATCAGTAGAGATTGAAGCTTTGGGCGATTTTCCCGGATGGATTAAATTCGGGATAAAATTCAGCAATATCGGGTGCACAAAAAATAAGAATCTGTTGTACACCCGATATATTAAAGGGGCAATCTAAGTGTTATTTTTTAGATGAAGAAACCCGGACATCATCAATATAATAACTCGATAAATTTTGTTGTTCATCGGCTCCTTTCAGGGGAGGATAAGACACCTCATTTGGAGTTTTCCGATTGGGTAAATCCCGATAAGCACCCGTTCTGAAAGAGATGCGTTCTACTGATTTTACGGCCATTGTATTTGGGCAATCTTTAACGAGCACCTTATCGTTAACAGCTAATGAATAACGCCCCAAGCCCTGAGTATTGATTTCGATATCAAACTTATACCATTTTTCCTGTTCAAACTTCATTAAAGGCATCAGAACGAACCCTTTTGATGTTTTAATGCTATCCCTGCATAATGAAATCTGCACAGGCCTGTTGCCAAACCTGTCGGCTATTTCAATATCAAACCGGGCAGTGTCAGTTGCCTGCACTTTCAGCCTGAAACTTACCGAAACAGCTTGTCCTTCCTGGAACACACGAACAGCACGGCTATAATCGTAAGGGTCGCTGTCGGTCATCTGCAAACACCGGTTCCCGCTATTCTCTTTTATCAGGCTTATTTTCGCCCATTTTGGAGAATAAGTATTCCAATCGGTAATTGTTCCTCCCGGGAGCATATTTTCGAAATCATCTTTTACATCTTCATCAACACTATATTTTACAGGAGTAGGAATACGGCACACCCATATATCTTCCTTGTTCATACTGTAAGTCATCCACATATCTTTTCCCGGAGGGTTTCCGTTTCCGGGAGTGATACCCCGCATATAGCAGGGGCCAAAATCTTTCCATCGTCCAAAGAACCGCCGGGGAGGTACTTCGGCCTGTAGCAGCAGCAGGTTGTCATACACAATACCATCATCACTTGTTACAATCGCCATAGGGAAACGGTACTGTGTTTGGTCGATAGGGTTATACGAAATTGCATACCGGCCATCTTCGGTTTGCTGCCCCCACATTTTTCCGCCTGACATTACCAAAGTTTTTGCTTTTACCGGGGTTGAAAAACTTTTCCCGCCATCTTCGGAGATTGCAGTAAATGATTTTTTCCAAAGCCCAACAATTTTCCCGTCTTTTCGCTGGTACCAACAGAATGCCTGTTTGGATTTATTAAATGAATAAAATCCATCAACGCCATTATCTTCTTCAAACCATTGCAATGTCATCAGCTTATTTTTCAGAAGCGAATCGCAGGCTGCAACAAATCCCTTATCTTTTGATTTCTTATAATAAGGATAAGCCGTGTTGGTCTCATTCCAGGCAGTTTGACTATCGAAACGGATAAAATAGATTGGCCCCATGCTCCCGTCTTTATAAAGCTCACGCACAACGCGGCCAATACCATTTTCCCTGAATGGATTTTCGGTATGCCCATAAAAAGCTAATGTAAGCAAGCGGCCGTCCGGGGCAATATAAAACCCCATTCTTTGGTGCATCATATAACCGGTGGAGCCTTCCGGGATTTTAACTCCTTCGGGAGCTTCATAAGCTGGGAAAATCACCTTAGGAGCACTCCAATCTTTTCCATTTTCAGAAGTGGTTAACATAGTGTGAACCGGAGGAATATGCTCATCGGCCTTTCCACTTATGTATTGTTGATAAAACCGGCCGTTCCAATATGCCAGGTTCGATGCATGATTATAGGTCCAACCATACCCATCACTTAATTCTGGATGTGTCCGGTTTGCCCGTAATGTTTGAATATTCTCCACACCAATTGCATAACGCAAACCGGCTTCATGGGTAAATGGGTTAATATACCTCCCTCCAACGTACCGAACCGGTTCATTTGTACTTCCGGTTTGTGCAGCTATATTTTGGCAGAATGCTCCCCCCAAAAAAATCATTACACACTTTGTCAAAAACAATTTTATTCGCTGTTTAAAAAACAGTCTCCCGTATTTATTTACCATCTTCACTTAAATATGTTTTGCTTAATTTATTTATTATCAATTTTCTCTGCCAATACAACATGAATGGCTATCAGGTTATCATTGCAATCCGTTTGTCATTGTAAAAAAGACAACCATGAGCCCCTGACAACGCAAAGCGGACAACCGTCTTATTCATGCTCATTTCATCTGTCTAAATTTTCGTAAAGCCCATTTGTTGGGAGAGATAAAATAACAGTCATGCCCGTGCATGCCACAGTTATTTCCTCAGCCATTTCATTAAAAAGAATTTATTACCGTTATTCCGTTATTTTGAAATTTATCCATCTCGGGCAAAAGTTTTATTGATTCTTCGAGGCTAACGGTTTTTTCCATTAACCGTTGGGGAGTCAATTTTCCGGAACGTATCATTTCAAATATTTCAGGGTATTTATATGCCTGCATTCCATGACTCCCTAAAATCTCCAATTCATTGGCAATAACCATATCCATTGGAATTTTGGGATACCTGCTTTTACCTGCCATTAGCCCCACCTGGATGTGCTTGCCTCTTTTTCGCAAATTTGCAATTGAATTAAAACAGGTTTCCTGGCTGCCTAACGCATCCAAAGATATATTTGCCCCGCCTTTTGTGATTTCCTTTACGGTACCAACAATATCTTTTAAATCTCTTGAATTAATTGTTGCAACAGCCCCCAGCTCTTTCGCCAATTTTAGCGTTTCGTCTTTTATGTCAATGGCTATCACTTGGGCTCCTAAGGCATTTGCTATCATAATAGCCGACAGGCCAACTCCTCCACATCCATGCACGGCAACAAACTCGCCACCTTTTATATTGCCCCGCTCCACAATGGCTCTAAAAGAAGTAATAAAACGACATCCCAGCATACAGGCCGTTTCATTGGTTATCTCCTCGGGCAATCTTACTAAATTTATATCGGCATAATCCACCCTCATATATTCGGCAAACGAGCCCCAATGCGTAAATCCAGGTTGTGACTGATTATCACATATTTGATGATTTCCAGACAGACATTGGGGGCAACTTCCGCAACCTGCAACAAAAGGTACGGTAACACGATCTCCCGGTTTGAAATTTTTCACATCTTTTCCAACAGCGATTATTTCTCCGGCCAATTCGTGTCCCGGCACATGGGGCAATTCAATATCGGAGTCGTGCCCCTGCCACCCGTGCCAATCGCTCAAACACATGCCTGTAGCCTTTATTTCTAATACTACTCCGTGGTTTTTGGGAGATGGCGAAGGAACTTCCTGCAAAGTTATTTCGCCTTTAAATTTTTCATAAACTGCCGCTTTCATTTTTATCTGTAAATTTTAATAGAAGCACCTAAAGTAATCTATTTACGTCAATTTTTAAGACAAAATGAATAAATGTGTTGTTGTTTTTAACTTTTTTTCGGGAAAAATAATATTAGCCAAGCATTTCTATCAATAGACCGTTAGATTTTTAAACACAAGCCACAAGATTTTCGCTAAAGCACTAATTTACAACATATTAATCTAAAAATCAGGCACAACATGAAGGGTTAAAAATCAGACACATATAAAAAAAACAAGACTTAAGTTTACTTTGGCATTGTTCTCTTTCTTAGTGATTCTTTGGCACTTCGTGTCTTGGTGGCATAAAAAATGCCACCAAGGCACAAAAACACGTTAATTTAAACTATAGCCCCAAATAACGAACTTCCATCCAATATAAAGCACAACAGCAATATAATTTTTTCTACATTTTTCTATTTCTATGGCTTTTCAAGGCGCTTGCACGAATGCGTCGAAGAAGTTTGCGTATATTCATTCTATCCCCGGATTTCATCTTTTTCCCTTTCTATGAACCACACTGAAAGTGTTTTTTGAGAGAACGTTTGTGCGGGCGTGCCCCAAATCCGTCATTCGGGCTAACAGGCTAGGGACTTGACTTTTCTTTGCTTCGTTTCTTTTTGTCTAAAAAAAAATAGGGCTTGGGGCAACCCCCAAGCAATCAGGAAGGAGGTGCAGTTGAGAACATTCACCCGCTTCCCTATATCAGACAGTTGGATATACCGCCCAGGTAGGAGCGGTACTTTATCTATAAAAGCTTTTCGGCAACTCCGGCCAATCCTTCGGCTGAGATACCATAATGATTAAAAATCTCAACTTGCGAACCGGCAACCGTTTCTTCATCGGGAATACCGACAGATTTAAAAGGCTTGTAAACCTTTTCAGTCATCAGCAAAGATGCAACAGCTTCGCCTAATCCACCGTTAACGCTGTGTTCTTCAACGGTAATTACGCATTTGCATTTTTTTGCAGAATTAAGAACCGCTTCTTTATCGAGAGGTTTTACGGTGTGCATGCTAATTACTTCGGCGCTAATACCTTTTTCCTGTAAAAGCTGAGCTGCTTCGTAAGCAGGAGCAACCGTTTCGCCACAGGCAATAATTGCAACATCGCTCCCCTCACAAATAGTTGATGCTTTTCCTATTTTAAACGCTTTTGTTACTCGTGGTAAATGCGGCATCGCTTTTTTCCCAAATTTCAAATAAATTGGAGTTTCGCTTTTGGCAGCAGCAATAATTGCCTCGCGGGTCTCAAAATTATCGGCAGGAATAACAACATTGATGTTGTTTATAGCTCTTAAAACCGCCACATCGTGAATTGAATGGTGTGTTGAGCCTAATGCTCCGTAACTTACTCCGGCACTAATTCCGACCAATGTAACCGGTTGTTTCGAATAAGCAACATCGTTTTTCACCTGCTCTAACGAACGAGCCGTTAAAAAGCAGCCCGGCGAAACAGCAAAAACACTTTTTCCGGCAGATGCAAGACCTGCCGATACACCAACAAGATTCTGCTCGGCAATGCCTACTTCAACAATTTGTTCCGGAAGTTCTTCGGCATAAGAGCCTAATTTCCCGGAACCGCGAGAGTCGCTTGTTACTGCTAATATATTTTTATCTTCTTTAGCCAGTTCTGTTAGTATTTCCGAAAAAACTACCAAGTTGGCTTTACCTAATTCTAATTTTTGTGATGTCATTTTTATTTTTTTTTGCTATAAAGGCTCAAATTTTAATAAAGTTGCCACGAAGGCTCAAAGGCACGAAGAAAACACCAAGCTTACATTACGAATCTTTATATGCTGTTTTTGTTCTTGTTATATGTTTACAAATCCCCAATATCTCTTTAGCTGAATAATCTCTTTGTGTTTTCTTTGCGATTTTGTGTCTTGGTGGCTAATAAAATGAAAAGAATTGCCACAAAGGCTCAAAGGCACGAAGAGAACTCTAAGTTTATTTACTGAATCTTTGTATGTTGTTTTTTATTCTTGTTATATGTTTATAACATTCAAAATACCGCTTTACGTTAAATAATCTCTTTGTGTTTACTTTGTGATTTTGTGTCTTAGTGGCTAATAAAATGAAAAGAATTGCCACAAAGGGTCAAAGACACGAAGAGAACTCTAAGTTTACATTACGAATCTTTATATGCTGTTTTTATTCTTGTTATATGTTTACAAATCCCCAATATCTCTTTAGCTGAATAATCTCTTTGTGTTTTCTTTGCGATTTTGTGTCTTAGTGGCTAAAAAACTTAATAAAGTTGCCATTAAGGCTCGAAGGCACAAAGAACTCACAAAACAATATCACATATTATATTCTTTCAATTTTGCATCTAATTCGCTTATTGCCTGTGCATATTGCTCGTCAGAAGGAACTCCGTGATGCCATTTTTTTACATTCTCCATAAAACTAACGCCTTTTCCTTTTGTGGTATTGGCAATTACAAAAGTCGGTTTTCCCGATTCGGCAGGAATATTGGCAAATGTTTTCCGAAGGTCGGCAATACAATTTCCTTTGGCTTCGACAACCTTCCACCCAAAAGCTTCCCATTTTTCGGCAATTGGATAAGGGCTGCAAACTTCGCGGTTGGTTCCTGTAATTTGTAATCCGTTATGGTCGAGAATAGCAACTAAGTTGTCAAGTTTATAGTGAGCAGCCATCATTGCTGCTTCCCAGTTCGAGCCTTCGGCAAGTTCGCCGTCGCCAAGCATAGTAAAAACTTTGTACGAAGCATTATCTTTTTTACCGGCAAGTGCAATTCCTGCACTAATTGGCATTCCATGCCCAAGAGCTCCGGTATTAAACTCTATCCCAGGGACTTTTCGTGTTGGATGACCGATATATTTCGACTGGTATTTACACATTGTTTCCAAATCGCTCTCGGGAAAGAATCCCTGGTCGGCCAAAACAACATACAATGCTTCTACCGAGTGTCCTTTGCTTTGAATGTAGCGATCACGACTTTCGTCTGTAAAATTACCAGGAGAAACGTTTAGTACATCGTTATACAGTACGTTCAGAATATCGGTACACGAAAGGTCTCCTCCGGTATGCCCTGCCTTAGCCATCTTTATATATTTCAGCATGGCTTTTCGGTATTTAACTGATTTTATTTCCAGTTCTTTGTCTGTAAACTTTTTCATTCTATCTGTTATTGAACACAAAGACTCGAAGACACAAAAAAATTATCAAATTTTATGTCTTCGTGACTTCGTGTTTGATTATTCATGTTTGTATAAATCCCAACCGAGGTAATTACCAATGGCTTCTTCGAGCACATCGGAAACATGTCCGCGAACCATTCCGACATGGTGTTCGAAACCATTTTTACACATATATTTCATCAATTTTTGCAAATGTTCAATTTTACAAACGGCAATTCCACCATCCATTCCATATGGGTCGTCAGTAATCTGTCCTTCTCCAAGATACGACTTAATAATGCCTTTTTTATCGTCGGTTGAGATACGGAAGTAGGTCATATCTCCGGCAGCAACTTTTCCTTTTACTGCGCCAAATGTATCTTCCTGTCCGAGAACTGTTCCCAACACATCCAGGCTCCCGATTTCAATGTCGCTGTTAAAAAACGATTTCGGGTAATTACCACAGTGTGTAAGTACCACTTTATCTCGGTCTTCTCCATAATTATTATTCCAGTCCAATAGAGCAGCAGGCTTATATGCAGCCAGTGCCAATGCATGCATTCCTATTGCTCCGGCAATATCAACTTCGCAGGCCGACGACATCAGTTTCTCACTCATCATGCTCATAGTAACACAGGCAGCACACCCGTAATTTTTTTCGATTGACTCCCAACATTGAATGGCCGAAATATCAATATCGTTTTCAGCAATCCATCGTTCAATTGCCAGTCCCAAACGGGCTTGTCTTGTTATTTGTTTTTTATGCAGGATGTGGCATGTTCCATAATTTTGGATGTCTTCAATTTTCGCGATGACTTCCGTTGCATTCTCGTCAATTTTTTCGGTAGCAGCCAAAATTTCTGACATATCAACAGGAACTACCGTAATGTCGCTGTCTTGTAAAATTTTTTCGCTTGCACGTACCGTCTGAAATCCAATGGGACGGGTTCCTATAGCTCCCACACGCAAATTTTTCATTCCTTTTACAACACGGCAAATGGCTGAAAATTTTGTGATATCTTTTGTGAATTCTTCGCTATCAATACTGTATGTGTGGTAAATCGTATCGGTAAATTTAATGCCATATTGATAAAAATTATTGCAAACCGATATTTTCCCACAAAATGCATCACGACGACTTTTCACATCAACTTTATCATTGTCGTCGTCGCACGCCTGCACAAGTACAGGCACGTTTAATCCCGACATTTTTATACTGTTAACCACTCCGAGCTCATCTCCAAAGTTTGGAAGTATAACAATTATCCCGTCAATTTTATCGGCATTATCGTTAAAGTATTTTGCACATTTTACGGCATCTTTATAGCCTTCAATGTTTCCGGTAGGAGTTTCGCTCTCGGGAAGAATAACGGTACCAAATCCCATTGCTGTTAATTTGTTGAGCACTTTTTTGCGCGCCTCAACTGCCAGTTTAAAATTGAAGATGTTCCTTGTGGCGATAATTATGCCAAATGATTGTTTGTTATCCATTTCGTATCGTTTTTTGTTCGTATTAAGTTTTAATCTAAGTGTTTTGCTTTTTATAATCCTGTCTATAAAAGAGAGTTACAATCTCGCACGCTCTACTGCTTTTTGCCATCCTTTATATAATGTATCGTTTTTATCCTGTTGCATTTCCGGTAAAAATGTTTTTCCTTTTTTTCGCAAACTTTTTATTTCATCCAAATCTTTCCAGAAACCGGTTGCCAGTCCGGCCATAAACGTTGTCCCCAGAGCAGAAATCTCTTCAATATCAGATACGGCAACTGTTCGGTTCAATATATCAGCCTGAAATTGCATGAGGAAATCGTTTCGGGTAGGCCCCCCGTCAACACGCAATTCCTTCAGCGGAATATTGCCTTTCTCTTCCATTAACGAAACCAAATCTTTTACCTGGAAAGCAATACTTTCGAGTGCTGCTCTTAAGATATGAGCTTTTGTTGTATTTCGAGGCATCCCCGAGATGCATGCTCTTGCTTCGTTATCCCAGTATGGCGCGCCCAGCCCCACAAATGCAGGCACCAGGTAAACACCGTTATTGTTTTCTACTGATTTTGCCAGTGGCTCAATTTCCGAAGAATCGGAAAACAATTGCAGTTCGTTTTTTAACCAGTTTAAAGTGTCGCCGGTACAATGAATATTGCCTTCAAAGACATAATCGATTGTTTTGTTTCTACCAAATCCGATTGAAGTAACCAGTCCTTCCGGCGCAGGTGTTGGTTCTGTTCCTATATTCATCATCATAGAAGAACCTGTGCCGTAAGTTGATTTTGCCATTCCCGGCTCGAAACAATTTTGCCCAAACAGAGCAGCATGTGAATCGCCAAGTAATCCGGCGATTGGTATCGGATTGTCAAAAACAACATCGGTACAAGTATTTCCAAAAATCTCATCACTGAATTTTACCTTGGGAAACATATTTCGTTGCAGACCAAAAAGTTCAATTAGTTCATTGTCCCACTCCAGCGTGTGAATATTAAAAAGCATTGTTCTACAGGCATTAGAATAATCGGTTGCATGAACTTTTCCGCCGGTTAGTTTGTACAAAAGCCAGCTGTCCATTGTTCCCAAAAGCAGTTCTCCTTTCTGTGCTTTCCCGGTCAAACCTTCGGTATTTTGCATTATCCAACGCAGTTTGCTTGCCGAAAAATAAGGGTCGATAATCAAGCCTGTTTTTTCCCTGATTTTTTCAGTGTAACCATGTTCTTTTAGTTCGTTGCAATAAGAAGTACCACGCTGGCATTGCCAGACGGCAGCATTTGAGACAGGCTTTCCTGTTGTTTTATCCCAGACTAATGTAGTTTCACGTTGATTGGTTATGGCAATACCTGCAATTTCACTTTCCTGCGTATTTGTATCTCTTAATACTTTTAACAAGCCATTTTTTACATTATCAAAAACTTCATCGGCATCGTGTTCTACAAATCCCGATTCAGGATAATATTGTTGATGAGGGGTACTTACCCTGTGTATCAGCTTAGTCTCTTTATCGAAAAGCATTACTTTCGATGCCGATGTGCTTTGGTCTATAGCTATTATGTATTTTTTATTCATTTCTTGCCTTTTCTATGATTTTCCACCGCAAAGACGCGGATACGCAACAATTTTTCTTTCAATAAATACTCTGCCGGGTATGAGTGTTTTACTTATTATGTTGACTTAAGTTTACATTTGCGTAGTCCTCTACTTTTGTGATTCTTTGAGGCTTTGAGACTTAGTGGCAACTTTTTGATGTGCGAAGACACTAAAATACAAAGAACACAAAAAATTCTAGGTTATTTTACGCTACTTATGTTTTATACATCTGCATTCTTTTATGCTTTTGTCTGCTTTTCATTCTTTTATTCAACAATCTATTAATCATGTTCTAAAAGTCCCCTCCAAGGAATCCAGGAGTCTCACTTTGCTATAATAAATTCAATTTCATTATCCCTGAATATCTTAGCCCGTTGCTGATCAACAGCATCGTCGGTTATTATGTAATCGATTAAAGACAGAGCCCCGAGGCTGGCAAACGCATTTTTCCCTATTTTGGAGGAATCGGCAACCAGGTAAGTTGTATCGCTGGCATCTATCATGGCCTTTTTCACTACAATATCGCTTATACTGGGATAAGTAAGCCCCGAGCGCAATGAGATACCGGCTGTTGCAAGAAAAAGCTTATCTACGTTTATATCTTCAAAAAAGTTGGCAGCTTTCTGCCCGGTAAGCGAAAGAGTGGGAGGCTTAAATTCGCCGCCGGTTACTACCACTTCAATACCTGGTTCTGCCCCCAGCATCATTGCAATATTCAACGCATTTGTAATCACGGTTATTCCTGTTTTTCCAATCAGGCTTCGGGCAATTTCCGTTGTTGTTGAACCGGAATCAAGAATAATTGTTTCTCCCTGCTGTACGAGCGCAGCCGCAGTCCTGCCAATGATTTGTTTTTTTTCGATATTGTCCTGATTAAGCAGGGTAAAAGATTTCACCGAATCTTCAAAATTTTTGAGAAAAGCGCCTCCATGTTCCCGTGTTATAAAGCCGTCATTTTCCAACTTCACCAAATCCTGCCGAATAGTTACTTCTGACACCTTAAATATCTTCGACAATTTTATAACCTTGGCAGAGCCGTCTTCTCTTAATAAATCGAGTATTTTTTCCCGTCGTTGATTTGCCAGCATAATATTTCCTTTTTTTTCAATATTCAAAAGTAAACGAAAATATTCGAAATATAAAATTTAAACGGAAATTTATATCAGAAAGAAAAAAAAGACACGCACCCCTACCTCCCCTCAACTCCCTGTCAATCTGACAGAAACAATAGTAAAATAATCCCCAAAATGCTCCATAATCCTGACTTCTTTTTCTCGAAAAAAACAAAACGCCTCTAAAGCGACGGCAAAAAAAGTTTCGTTTTTCTTGCTTCGTCTTTCCCTTATTTTTATATTTGCTTTCGTATAGTTTCTTTTTAGTCTTACACATAAACAAAAAATGACATTAAGATCCGAACAAAAAAACAAGCTACTTATCAAACAAACAACAAACAAATGAAACGAACATCGCTTATTTCCTTTGCATTTATCCTAACATCCGTTTTTCTTTTTTCGTGCACAAAAGCGGATAAGAAAACAAGTAAGCAGCGTATTATTGTATCCTCGGATATTGGCGGCACAGATTTCGACGATTACCACTCAATGGTACATCTGCTTTTATATGCCGACACTTTCGACATAGAAGGCATAATTGCATCGCCGTATGGCAATGGACGCGTTTCTCATATTTTCGAATGCGTTGATGCATACGAAAAAGATTATCCCAACCTAAAAAAAGCATCAAAAGATTATCCTACCCCTGATGCCATTCGGGCCGTCGTAAAACAAGGAGCACTCGAACTTCCCGCTCCCAAAGGCTACGACAAACCAACCGAAGGTTCTGAATGGATTATAAAGTGTGCCCAAAAAGACGACCCCCGGCCGTTAAACATTTTAATATGGGGAGGCATTGAAGATTTAGCACAAGCACTACACGATGCCCCGGAAATCCTTCCCAAGCTACGCGTACAATTTATTGGCGGCCCCAATAAAAAATGGTCGGTAAACGCCTATAATTATATTGCAGAGAACTTCCCCAACCTTTGGATAATCGAATCGAACGCCACCTACCGCGGCTGGTTTGTCGGCGGAAACCAAAAAGGAGATTTAGACAACAAGACCTTTGTTGACAAGTATATAAAAGGATACGGAGCAATGGGAAAATACTTTTACTCCAAAGGCGCTCATATAAAAATGGGAGACTCACCAACACTTACCTACCTTTTAAACGGAAACCCCGCAGACCCTACCACTCCAAGTTGGGGCGGCCAGTATACCCGCGCATGGGATCGTCAGCATACTGTTTTCAGGCGCACAACCACACTATCCGACAGCATAGAAGAATTCAGTATACTGGAACTAAAACTTCCCTACAAAACGGCCGTTAAAAATCCGGAGGCGACACTACAAGCAGGCAACCAGACCATTAAAGCCGAAGTAAAAAACAACATCGTCAGGTTTCTCTTCTCTCCCAAAAAATCGGGCAAATGGGAGTACACGATAAACAGCAATATTCCAGAAATCAACAACCTTTCCGGAAAATTATTTGCCTATCAAACACTGGAAAAAAACAAATTCAAACCATCAGAAAAATATCCCAACTGGTGGGTTGACGACCCGTCGCCGGAATACAAAGAAGGCAAACACATCGGGATAAAAACAATTAATTGCTGGCGCAAAGAATTCCTCATGGACTTTGCCAGACGAATGCAACGCTGCGCTCCACCCCAAAAATAAAGAACGAATATAAAACAGCAAAACAATAAACTAGAATGAAACTAAAACAAATCCTAATAAGAAAATTACTCCCAAGCCTGTTTATATTGCTATGTTTTTCGCCGGTTCATTCTGCAACCTATGAAAAACCTCGGGTTTTTGTACTTACCGACATTGAAAATGAACCCGATGATGCCATGTCAATGGTTCGGTTTCTGGTTTATGCCAACCAATACGATATTGAGGGGCTGTCAGCAACCACCTCCATTCACCAACAACACGAAGTTGCAACATGGCGAATCAGGGAAATCGTTGAAGCCTACGGCAAAGTGCGAGATAACCTGGAAAAACATGAAAAAGGCTTCCCTTCCGGAGAATATGTAAAATCATGCATAACCGAAGGACTTCCGGAATACGGCATGCATGCTGTTGGCGAAGGGAAAGACTCTCCGGCGTCGGAAAGACTAATAAAGATGACAGACAAAGATGATCCGCGACCATTATGGGTAACCGTTTGGGGAGGCCCAAATGTTTTGGCACAAGCACTTTGGAAGGTACGAAAAACCCGCACAAAGGAAGAACTTGATAAATTTGTTGCCAAACTCCGCGTTTATACCATCTCCGATCAGGACGATAGCGGACCATGGATCAGGAAAGAATTCCCCAACCTTTTTTACATCGCAAGCCCAGGATATCATGCAGGAGGAGCCTACCACCATGCAACATGGAGCGGAATTAGCGGCGACTATTTTCACGCCCGCTGCGACGGAGCTGACTTTTCTCTCGTAACAAACGAGTGGCTCGATGAAAACATCCGCAAAAAGGGGCCACTAGGCAAAGAATACCCGCGTTGGGAATTCCTGATGGAAGGAGACACCCCTTCATTCTTAAACCTGATTAACAACGGATTAAGCTCTCCCGAGCATCCCGACTGGGGTGGCTGGGGTGGTCGTTATGAATTTTACACTCCACGTATGCAGAAATGGTTTCCTTATCCTGAAACAAGACCATTCTGGACTGATGCCTGCGACGAGGTAAAAGGAATTGACGAAAGATGGCACGACGGCAACCACGAGACAATCTGGCGTTGGAGAAAAGCTTATCAGAACGATTTTGCAGCACGAATGGATTGGACAATTAAAGATTATAAACATGCCAATCATCCTCCGGTAGCAAAAATATCTTCCGAAATGCAAATTACAGCAAAAAAAGGCGATAAAATAAAATTAAGCGCAGCAGGATCTACAGATCCCGATGGCGATTCCCTTTCGTACAAATGGTTTTGCTACAATGAAGCAGGTTCGTTTACAACGGCAAAAGGAAAAACCGGCCAACCGGTAAAAATCTACGACAACAACAAACCCAATGCATGGTTTACAGTTCCATCCAGGCGATTTATGCCTCCCGGGACAGGCACAATGCACATTATCTTACAGGTTACCGATAATGGCACACCGTGTTTAACCCGCTATCAGCGTGTGATTGTAAATGTTGAATAAAATAAAATGTATACTACCACACTTGCGTTCCTGCCGGAACTCATTTGCAGCCAGTACAGCCACAGAGGTACGGAAGCATGGTAGAAAAAAACATTGGATAACAATATTAAACGCCGCTAGGCGCAACACTTAATTAAATGTAAACAACGAATAAAACGATAAACTAATCATGGGAACGCTTATGCTAAAGAGAATTTCGTTTTAATAAATCTCTGATTCTCTGCGTTTTTGCGGTAAAAAAAAAAAAAAAAACAATAAAATGAAACAACTTAATAACTTATTCCAGAAACCTGCAATGTTTTTACTATTGCTGATTTTTGTGCTTGGAGGTTGTTCTTCTAAAACAAAAAATCAGGATAAAGAAAAAAAGAAAATCGCGGTTATTATTTCTACACTCAATAATCCATGGTTTGTTGTACTGGGCGAGTCGGCAGCAGAGCGGGCAAGAGAACTGGGCTACGAAGCACAAATTTTTGATTCACAAAACAATGCATCAAAAGAAGCAGAGCATTTCGACAATGTAATTGCAATGGGGTATAGCGCAATTCTTTTCAACCCAACCGATGCCGACGGCTCGGTACTCAATGTAAAACGAGCCAAAGCTGCCGGAATCCCTACTTTTTGCATGGATCGCGAAATCAATGCCAAAGACGCCGCAGCCTCGCAACTACTCTCCGATAATTTTACAGGCTGTGTTAAACTGGGAGAGTACTTTGTAAAAACAATGAAACAAAAAGGGAACTATGTCGAAATTCTTGGGCTTGTAGGCGACAACAACACATGGAATCGATCCGGAGGATTTCACAGCGTAGTTGACGAGTTTCCGAAGCTAAAAATGGTAGCACAGCAAAGTGCTGATTTCGACCGCAACAAAGCAATGGATGTAATGGAAACCATCATGCAGGCCCAGCCCGATATTGATGCCGTATTTTGCGGAAACGACGCCATGGCTATGGGCGCCTATCAGGCTGTGCTTGCTGCCGGGAAAACCGATAAAATAAAAGTGTTTGGATTCGATGGCTCTGACGATGCCATAAAAGGTGTGGCCGATGGGAAAATAGCGGCTACCGTTATGCAGTTTCCCGTATTGATGGCGCACAAATCAGCCGAGTTTGCCGATCAGTACATAAAAGGCACACCCGGATACGACAGCAAAATGCCGGTAGAAGTAGAACTTGTTACTACCGAAAACGTATTGCAATATCTTAAGGCAGACCGTTAGACTTTGTGTTTTCTTCGTGTTTTAGTGTCTTCGTGGCATAAATAATTGTCACTAAATCCTAAAGTCTCGAAGAATCACAAAAGTAGAAAACAATAAAAAATGAATTTAGGTAAATTGATAAAATAAATCTTTGCATCTCAGCGTCTTTGCGGTAAAAAAATAACAGAATGAAAAAATCAAAAAAGTATATAATAGGAGTAGTTATTGCACTGTTGGTGCTTTACTTTTCTTTCGATATTGAAAATTTAGAAGAACACCGTGCAAAATCGGGAAAAACAAAATTTAACGCCGAGGTTTTTGCCAATAAAATCTGGGATGAGAACTTGATGAAAATTGAAGCTCCGGATGCAAGTGTTCTTATTAAACAACTTAACGAAAACAAACAAAAGGCATTCGATAAATACGGCAGAAAACTAGGCATTGCTCAAACTCATTATTTCTTATTGCAAGGAACAGGAATAGTTCAATCTGTTGAAAAAGAATATATTTCTGTATTACTGAACAACAACAATGACTCTATAAAAATTATTTCCGATTTCATTTTCGGCAATGCTGTTCGCGATGGTTCGGGGTTGGTTGATATTAATAACTTTACAAACATGACCGATTTTAATAACGTATCAATAGAGCTTAATAAAAAAGTCAGGAAAGAAGTTGTTTTGCAGCTTAAAAAATCGGCATCTGCAGGAATGAAAATTGACTTTGCAGGTGTAGCTGAATTACGAAAAGACAAAGATATCCCGATGAGTTTATCAATTATTCCGATAAAAGCGAACCTTAGCAATGACAACAAACAGTAATATACACAAGCCCATCCTTGAAATTAAGGATGTATCAAAAGACTTTTCAGGAGTTTACGCACTACAAAACGTAAACATGGAATTCTTCTCAGGAGAAGTAACAGCTGTTATCGGCGAAAATGGCGCAGGGAAATCGACATTAATGAAAATTGTATCGGGAGTTTACCCCGACTACCAGGGAAGAGTACTGCTAGACGGAGAAGAAATAAATTTCAAAAATCCAAAAGAAGCAGGACAAAAAGGAGTCGTCATCATTCACCAGGAGCTAAACCTCATCCCCTACCTCAGCATTACCGAGAACCTGTTTTTGGGAAACGAGAAAACCAACAGAATGGGAATGCTCGACTACCCAGCGATGAACAAAGAAGCAAAAAAACTACTGGGGCGACTCCATCTTGACATAAACCCGTCGGTCCCGCTAAACAAACTACGCGTAGGACAACAACAACTGGTTGAAATAGCTAAGGCACTGCTGCTCGATTCAAAAGTATTGATAATGGACGAGCCAACCTCGGCAATCAGCGACAGCGAAGTAGAGTTGCTTTTCAAAATCATCAACGAGCTAAAAGCCAAAGGAGTAGCCATTGTTTACATTTCGCATAAACTAAAAGAACTTTTTGTAATTGCCGACCGTTACTCTGTTTTGCGCGACGGCAGAAGCATGGGCTCCGGAATGATGAAAGGCACATCCCGCGATCAATTAATCCAATTAATGGTGGGACGCGATTTAAAGGATTGTTTCAAAAAAACAAATATCATAGGCTACGACGAAATCCTGAAAGTGGAAAATTTACATTTCCGCAACCCGGAAAACAAAAACGACCATTTGGTAAGCGACGTCAGTTTTTCTTTAAAAAAAGGAGAAATACTTGGAATTTGCGGATTAATGGGTGCCGGACGAACCGAAGTACTCGAAGCAATTTTCGGGCTACATCCGAAGTTTGTGTCCGGGGAAATCATTGTTGACGGAAAAAAACAAAAAATAAAATGTGTAAACGATGCCATTGACGCAGGCATAGCACTCGTTCCCGAAGATCGAAAAAAGCAGGGGCTTATCCTGAACATGAACGTAAAAAAGAACACAAGCCTTGCATGCTTAAAAAGTATCTCGAAGTTCAATTTCATAAACAGAAAAAAAGAGGCAGGATTAAGCGAGCATTTCATAAAAAAACTGGAAACGAAAGTTTCGTCGAACAAACAAACAGCAGAACAGCTTAGCGGCGGAAACCAGCAAAAAGTGGTAATTGCCAAATGGCTAGCCACTCATCCCAAAATTTTATTACTTGACGAACCCACCCGGGGAATCGACGTAGGAGCAAAAACAGAGATTTACAAACTTATCTGCGAACTGGCAAACCAGGGAATGGGAATTGTTTTCGTATCGTCGGAACTGCCCGAAATTCTTGCCATCTCAGACAATATACTGGTACTATCAGAATCAAAACTAACAGCAAAACTAAGCAGGGACGGAGCAACTGAAGAAACGATCATGAAAGCCGCCCTTCAGGAAAAAGAATAAAATTATGAACACAACAACTTTAAAACAAAACCTAATAAAATTCCAATCCATTATTGCACTGGTAATAATGTGCATTATACTGAGCTTTTTATCCGACCGCTTCCTTACAGCAGAGAACACCTGGAATGTAATGCGGCAAATTTCAGTAAACATGGTTATTTCGGTAGGGATGACACTTATTATTTTAACCGGAGGTATTGATTTATCGGTTGGCTCTATTTTGGCTTTATCGGGAGCAATAACTGCCGGAATGCTGAAATTCGGAGCAGGCCTGGAAAGCATAAACCTTTATATTGGATTCACGCTATTAGGAGCACTGGTTGGCGGAACGCTTGTCGGTACTTTCCTGGGTTGGTTTAACGGGATCGCAATTACACGGTTCAAAGTCCCTCCTTTTGTTGCCACACTTGCCATGCTCACCATTGCACGCGGCCTGACAATGCTATGGACCGGCGGATTCCCGATTACCGGACTTGGAGAAGACATGGCCTTCATTGGCACCGGGTGGTTTTTTGGAATTCCGATGCCGGTATGGATTTCAGCGGTAATTGTACTCGGGGCGGTAATTTTAACCAAACGCACCCAATTAGGAAGACACATTTATGCTGTTGGCGGAAACGAAACTGCAGCAAAATTGTCGGGACTAAAAATCAACCGGATAAAAATTATTGTTTATTCCATTGCCGGAGCACTTGCCGGAATAGGCGGAATTATTGTTACTTCACGGCTTGATTCGGCACAACCCAACGCAGGAGCGGGATTCGAACTCGACTCTATTGCTGCTGTTGTAATTGGAGGAACCTCGCTTAACGGCGGACGGGGCACAATTATGGGAACCGTACAGGGAGCTTTAATTATTGGAGTACTAAACAACGGACTCGTTCTTTTAAACGTATCCCCGTTTTGGCAACAGGTAATTAAAGGTTTTGTAATTTTACTGGCAGTTGTTGTAGATAAAATTAATGCAAAAGAAGAATAAAAACGATTCTTAAATTATTGTAACCAAAAAAATCGTCGGAATATTCCGGGCATCCCATTCGTTGAAATGACTAAAACACACCACAATCATTTTAACGGATGGGATAACAAAACGGATTATCCCTGTTGTCCTTTATTTTCTGGATTTCTGCAACTAACTTTAAATGAATTTTCACCCCAAAAAGAAATACTGAGATTCGAAAAAATAATACCTGACAATGAGCAAGGCAACACCAAACAAAACAGCAATAACAAATTTGATTCTTCCGGTCAAAAGGAAGCGAATCATTGTTGTTTTTATTGCTTTTTTGCTTGCACTAACTGCCTTCTCCCAAAAAAGATACACCCCAAAACACGGAGATGCACTAAATGAGCCCTGGAGATGGACACGTTTCAACGAATTAACAGGAAAAGGCGTACGCTGCATTTCGGAAACGGCAAACCACAATATCGTTTTTGGACTCAGCAGGGGAGTAATCGTATACGACGGAATTGAATGGACAGAACAAAACGGCAACAACGGCTTTACCGACGACGCCGTAACACAACTGGTTTTTTCCGAAGACAATAAGCTATATGCTGCAACCATAAAAGGCCTTTACGAATTTAAAGCACAAAAATGGAGTAAAATATTTCCTTTCGGGCAATATTCATTCACCCCCGATATTCAAAACATAAATTTTCTGGCCAAATTACACGGAGGAGGGGTTGTTGCATCGATAGGAACAGGGCATTATGCTGCTCTACTCTTCTACCAAAACGGCAAATACGAAATTCTCGCCTCAAAAGAAACTTTAAACACGATAGATTCAATTGACACGGCAAATATGCATGTGGCTCCCAAAAACCGATGCCTCAACAATACTTTTTGCATTGAAAACATCTTCCAGGACTCACAAAAAAGATTCTGGGTATGGGAAAGTAAAGGAGGCAAAGACGGAAAGATTTTTTACTTCAAAAGAAAAAACGGAGCCTTCAGCTTTTCCCGCGAGTTTACCGCCAAAGACGGTCTGATAAAAGGACAGGATGCCTTGTTCGAAGAGGACAATTCCGGAAACATATGGGTGATTAACCGAACATTCCATAAAGGCCTGTCTATTTACAACGGACATTCGTGGATCAGTACAACTCTTGATGGAGAAAACTCACATCTTTCAATAAAAAGGATAGGCAACACGATGTGGATAGGCGGATTCGGAGTCTTATATGCTTTCAGAAACGGGAAATGGAAAACCTACAAAAAACCCCAAACCCCGATACCAACCTCAAAAATATTTACCTACAACGACAGCCGAGGATACCTGTGGGTGGCTGGAATTAAAGGAGAAGTTGTACGTATCGACGAAAATAGCGGCAGATGGAACTCGTTTAAATCATTGAATTTTCATTGCGAAGACAACAACGGAAACCTTTGGTTTATTGATGCAGCAGGCAATGTAGTGGTAAAAAAAGAAAGTAAATGGTATGCCTACGATACCGACGACGGACTGCCCGATGCCCCGGTAAAGGTTTTCTGCACAAAAGCAGGATTAATTTGTGCTGCCGGGAGTTTCAAATCGCAGGCATGTATCGCTTTTTTCGATGGGAAGAAATGGAAAAGACAACTTTTTCCCGAACTTTCGTGGGGAATTGATTACCGAGCTGTTTTTGAAGATACCGACAACAACCTATGGATAGGATGCTGTGTTAATTATTTCGAAGAAAAAGGGCACAAAGGCGGGGTTATAAAAATTACAAACCCGGGAAAAAGCAATCAAAAAACCAGGCATTTTCTGCCAGAGAAAAGCCTTGGAATTACAGCTTCGTACGGAATTGCACAAACTGCTGACGGGGCAATCTGGTTTGCAGGAAGCTATCTTGTAAAATTTAAAGACAACAAATGGACACAATACAAAAAACAGCATCCTTTAAACCAATACATCAACACAATGGGCAACACCCCGGACGGAGCATTATGGATAGGCTCCCGAAGGTTTGGTGTTTTTAAGTTAAAAGACGATGAATGGACTGCATATAGTGCAGACAATGGCATGAAAGACAACAATATTGTAAGTATTCTTCCGATAGACGAAAACAATATCTGGATTGCTACAAATAATGGATTTGGCAGGTTCGACGGCACCTGCTGGACAAGCGAACTTTTCCACAACAACCTCACACTCAGCCAGGAGGAAGGAGAATTAAAGAACCAGGCCTATGGCACAATATGGATAAACAGGGTTTCGCGTGCCTGGACCCGACGCGCAATCTGCGACAGCCATATCGACAAAGAAGATGTGGCATACTATTCGACCCTGTCGTATCGTGGAAATAAATTTGCACCCGACACAAAAATCACGGTTTATTCCGAAAAAGTTCCTTCGTCCGGAAATACTTTTATCGAATGGGAAGGTGTTGACGCCTGGTCGGAAACGCCATCGTCGAAACTCCGGTATTCTTACCGTTTAAACAACGGAGAATGGAGCAATTTTAGTAAAAAAACAAACATCACTTTATTAAACATAAAAAATGGCGACTATGTTTTTGAAGTAAGAGCTAGGGATATCGACTTTAATATTGACCCAAGCCCTGCCCGGGTTAGTTTCGAAGTATTACCACCGGTATGGAAGCAAGCCTGGCTCCTCTCGTTGATATTGATTTTCCTTTTGACAATTTTTATATTTCTATACACAACTTGGACGAACAAAAAAAAGCTTGAAAAATTAAACTCGAAACTTACCCGCCGGGGAGAAGAAATTGAAAGGCAAAATGCGGTACTGCAACAACAAAAAGAACAAATCCTCCAGCAAACAATAAACGAGCAGGAACGCAACCAGTCAAAAATACGCTTCTTTACCAATATCTCGCACGAATTCAGAACTCCCTTAACCCTAATAACCGGAATAATTGACAATCTGAACGAAAAAAAAATTACAAAAAAGGCAGGGTATTTAACCGAGCAGCTGACTGTTGTAAAAAAGAACGCCAGCCAATTACTTCACCTGATAAACCAATTAATGGATTTCAGGAAACTCGAAAACAAATCGATGGAACTGAGCGTTTCGGAATGTGATGTTGTTGCTTTTGTTTGCGAAGTATGCAATACATTCCGAGCCTTTGCAAAAAAATACCACATCAAGTTAAAGTGCATCCCCGATTTTGAGCAACTAAATGCCTGGCTGGATGTGGATAAATTTGAAAAGGTACTATTCAACCTGATTTCGAACGCCATAAAAAACACCCCCGAACATGGTCGGGTTTTCATAAAAATAAAAAAAGCCGAAGTTGATGACTTAACTTACCTGAAAGTTGTGGTTGAAGATACAGGCTGCGGGATTCCGAACAATAAACTAGACGAAATATTCGAGCCATTCCACCAGATAGACTCTCCGAAACAAAAAAGATATGAAGGCACAGGCATAGGTTTGTCGATTGTTTACAATTACATCCGGCTGCACCATGGAAAGATAAGCGTAATCAGCAGCACCAATCCGGGAATAAAAGCCCAAAGAGGCTACTCTACACAATTTATAATCCATTTGCCTCTCGAAAAAAAATCGTACAGGCCAAGCGAAATAAGAGACACAACCAAAGAACCGGGGCATATCGACTCGCGTGTTTATATTGATAAAAATACGGATGAAACATTAAACACATCGTACCGAAAGAAACTCCCCCAGAAAAGGACAGTTGCCCATGTTTTAATAGTAGAAGACAATACCGATCTAAGACACTTCATGGCTGATATTTTAAGTATTCATTTCAAAGTAATAGAAGCCCAAAACGGAGCAGAAGGTTTTGACCTGGCCGTGTCGGCAATGCCGGATATTATTGTTAGCGATGTAATGATGCCCGAGATGTCGGGGTCTGAAATGTGCAAAAAAATAAAAACCGACCTCAGAACAAGCCACATCCCGGTAATATTACTAACCGCCTTAACTACTGATGAAAACAAAATAGATGGGTTCCAGACAGGTGCCGATGATTATATTACCAAACCGTTTAACGTTAATGTACTGCTGGCACGCATCAACAACATATTAGAAAACAGAACAGAGCTAAAACGCAAGTTCAAGAATACAGAGATAACACATCCGGATGAAGAACAGGTTACGTCGACAGATAACGTTTTTCTAAAGAAACTAAAATCTGTTCTTGAAGAAAACTACAACAACTCTCAGTTTAACGTTGAAGAACTTAGCCGGGAAATCGGGCTCAGCAGCCGCCACCTGTTGCATAAAATAAAAACGCTGGTTGGGATGTCGCCGGTTGAATACATTCGTGTTTTCAGACTACAGAAAGCCGCACAACTGCTCTTAGGTAAAAAAGGTTCTATTTCGGAAATTGCCTACGAAACAGGCTTTAGCGATCCCGGTTATTTTGGGAAATGCTTTGCCAGGCATTACGGGATGAGCGCGTCGGACTATGTAAAAGCTTACCGATAGAACATACACGCCATTTTCAAAGAATCACCACACAATCTAATACCGATTAGTTAATGAGATTAGCGTTAAAATCGCTTAGTAATTAACGCTATTAGCCCCATCGGCATTGTTTACTCCCGCAAAGGGAATACCCAAACCTAATTTCATTGCCAAAGAGATATAAACAGAGATAACTCCCATGGAATTTTATCAACCTGAAATATTCATTTCTTAGTCGAATAGAAACCACGGGAGTTCAGCTAACACAAATTATACCACGACAATAGAACCTATCTTTGGGGATAATGCCAATTAGCCAACAACATCATAAAAAATATGTATCTTATTAACTAACCGAAATTATCAATTCTACTAGAATTATCGCCACCACCTTGAGTCTCCCGCACCAGTAGCGTAAGATTTTTTGCGCAAGGTAAAATCATCATTTTCCGGATCTACAAACAACTCTTTATAATCAAAGTCCAGGCTGGTACAATCAATCGCACCACTTCCCCAGGTAATATCGTTTGTAATGTAATTGTTACTATAGGTTGGAGATACAGAGCCATCACCAATTCTGAGTCCGCGCATCGAAGTTACCGATTCTTCCGAATTTGAAGCTCCGGCAAAAATGCAATTTTCAATCGTAAAATCTACAATCTGTGATTCTTTGGAAAATGAAAATTGCCATTCATCTCCATCAAATTGAAAAAAAGTAACATATTGAATATTAACCTTTTTCAAACCCAACTCGGCATCGCCACTAACCAGCCCCTTAAAGACATTTATAAATGTACAATTGGTAATTGACAGTTCATCTATTTTTCCCCTGTTTGGATCTGAACCATCCCTGTTTCTTATAAGTGGCATACTTGTAATTGAATCAACAATACTGTTGTTATAACTCAGTACTTTGACATGAAATCCCTCTGCGGTATTAAAATTAGCACGAGCATGACGGATAACACAATCATTAAAACTGAGTGTATCAACATCAAATCCCGGAGCAGCAAATAGATACTCCCCTTTTCCGGTAACCGGCAAATCCGGATGGGCAAGAAACGAAACTCTCTCAAACCGCATATTTCCTCCTACAAATCCGGGATTAACACAGTTGAACCGTTGCGACCTTCGAACAATGGCATTGCCATCGAGGCTATAATCAGCAATTATTGACAAAGCTGCGGTAAGTGTAACACTTTCTGTATAATAATATTCTGTACCTCCTTTCAATACAATTGTTGTAGCTACTGCTGCGTTAGAATAGTCTTTAAGAGCCTGGTTTAGTTTATCAACATCTTCAAGTCCGGGATAAACATCTGAATCCCTCAAATCAATCACATTATCATTTTTAACATCCATCACTTCCTTTGTTGTAAACCTCTGTTTTCCCTGATATTCGCCATCACCATAAGCCATCACCATATAAGCGGTATTCGGCTCCAGCCCGAAGATATCAGCCACTTTGCTCTCATTATCGAGCTCATTAACAACTTTTACTCTTTTTGTATATTCCTCTTCTTTTACCGCAATCACCAAACTATCATAATCCACATCATACCAGCTTACCCGAACGCCTTTATCAGAAACCGATTGAATAGAATTTAGATTGGTAGCTACGTCGTTCGTACTAATTGGCTCAGGGTATTCATAAACTTCCGATTCTAAATCATTTCCAAATGATTTAATCCGTATCCAGTATTGTGTATCGTATTCAACATCCCTAAAGGTATGAGAATGCTCTTCAGTAGTTGTATCCCGATAAACCGTATGAAATGTATCAATAGAAAGTTCAAGCAAAAATTTTTCTGCCGGATTGTATTTATCCCAATTCGCATAAACCCAGTTTCCACCGGTTGTAATCTCGGTAAATTGAGGCCGGAACAATCCTGAATGCGGATAATCATTCTCCACCTCTGTGTCGTCACAAGAAATTACGAGTAGTGCTGCCCAAAACAACAAAGCGCACAATACTATATTTCGTTTGGTTATATTCACACCTGTTTTCATATCAGTTTTCAATTATTGATTATAACAATATCCTTCATTTCTCAAATATTTACTTTCAGAGACAATCCGCTCCGGAATCGTAAATAAATACGGGACTGCACTTTCGCCTGTTTCATCCGTGTATCCACGCCATGCCCATGCGCCAAAATTGCAGATTTGATTTGTGGTTATAACTCTCTCGCCGTTTACATTGCTTGTTTTAAGAGACCAGAAAGCCTTTGTGCCATTTTCTCTGGAATACATTGTGGTATCTCCGGCAACAAGTTCCCATTCATTCACTTCTTTTTTCCCTTTCAGGCGATCCGGGTCAATTTCATATTTCTTATTGAAAAAATTGATGTTGTGTTCTTCATCTAAATTGTAATAGATACTTTTAGCATAACCGACATCAGCCTCTAAGCCATTGGCCATTTTTCCGAGGTAAGCAATCCACTGTTTTGCTTCTACAATCTTTTTTCCGTAGAGATTCCAACGAATTAAATCGAATTTCCGCAAACATTCCCCTCCCAATTCAAAAGCCCGCTCATCAACGATTGCGTTAAAAAAATCTTCTTTCGACGATTTTCCTGCCACATAGGCATCAACCTTTGTGGCCCACACATCTGCGGAAAATGCTCTTCGCCGAACGCGTTTGAATGCTTCTACTGCATCACTGGAAGGGCCTCCATTCACCTCATTTTCGGCCTCGGCCAACATCAAAAGAACATCGGAATAACGCATAATCGGCCAGTTTACACCGGTGTTTCTGCTGGCAGATGCCCCAAGCGCAGGATCAATCCAAAGTTTATTCCATTTCCCTATTGGGACATGGGACCCGAATCCATAAATATTTGTAGCTATATCATTCCTATATATAACCATTCCAAATGTTGCGTCTCTGCGGACATCCTGATCATCGAACTTAAAGAAAAAAGCAGAGTTGAGGTTGGAAACAATTGTTGAAGTTCCATTTTTCGACTCATAAGGAGGGATATCCCATCTATCTCCTTTTGGTTCAGAATTGTAACTGGCACCAATGGAATAAGCTACTGCCGATGAATAATTTGCAAGAAAGCCCATTTCAAAAAGTACATCGCCCCCTACCGGAGCTTCATACTCGCACTCATTTTTAAAAACCTGAGCAAAATCAGCATCCAATGGGCGATCGCTTAAACGAACCAGTTTTTTACAATAGTTGGCAGCCAACTCATAATAATCTTTTGATGTGCGGGCAATTTTCTGTTCACCATCTAAGCTCGTATAAGTTACCCCCAAACTATCGTTCGATGTATCCAAATAATCATCGGCACGTTTCATTGTTCCGTCGTAGGTCATGCCATATCCTGCACGCGACATGGCTATCCGGGCTATAAATCCGATTGCCAGTTCCCGGTTCATCCTTGTTATACCAATATCCCCCTGTCCGGCAAAATACATGTCTTCCTCGCAGTTCACCAAATCCTGAATACAAGCGGTATAAATATAATTTTTATCTCTACGAGGTTTATCCAGTTCCATATCGGCATTAACTGCTTTATCAAAATAAGGCACATCTCCCCATAAATTACACAACAAATAATACCAATAAGCTCTTATCAGGTAAGCTTCTCCTATCATTTGTTTATAATCGGCAGTTTCAGCCAAATCACTTGCTTTCAGACCTTCTAAGACTTGGTTGGCACGATCAACACCTTTAAATGCCAACTCCCAACGTCCTTTAAACTCACTATTGTACTTGTATTTATTATACTCAAGCGACCAAACATCACGACGTTCGAGAGTTCCTCCCTGCTCCCGTGGTGCCGTTGCTTCAATATCTGTATTTTGCATAAACATAGTTGCAAACCTTGAGCCATACGAGTCTTCTCCAAATGTTGCATAGGCTCCCATAAGCGCCCTGGTTGCCTCTTCTTTATTCGAATAGATATAATCTTCATCGAATGATGAAAGAGAGTCAACTTTCAGATAGTCTTTACAAGAAGGAATAACGATAGTAATTACTCCTGCAATTAAAAGTACTGCTAAATATTTTGCTTTCATTCGTTTATAATTATTTATTTTTTAGGTTCTCCCTATAAATTGGGACGCGTTTCATTTTTTTATTTTAATCAGAAATATCAGAGTCTTTTAAAATGTTACATTTACACCAAAGGTCCATGATACACTCCGGGGATAAGAAGACCAGTCAAGGTTAGGCATTAGCACCTGATTTTTACTGCTGCTTACCTCCGGGTCGTATCCGGAATAATTGGTAAAAATCCAAGGGTTTGTAACCGTTGCATAAAGCCTGAATTTCTGGATTCCGGCCTTTTTGCTGATACTTTGAGGAACGGTATAGCCCATAGTAATGTTCTGAATCCTCAAGAAAGAACCATCTTCAATAGCCCATGAGCTGGTATAAAGAGAGTTGCGATCGAAGCTCATTGGCGACCACATTTTTTTCCCGGCATTCAATACACGCAGTTCTTCAAGGTCAGTAACTAACGCCCCGGTTTCCTCATTCAGGTAAGTAAAACGATTGTTGATATTATTTATCGCCAACTGGTTCGAAACATCCCGTCCGTAACGTTGAGCCGTTGCCAGCTTGGTAGCATTATAAACTTTATTGCCAACCATATAGCTACAAAGCACCGACAAGTCAAAGCCTTTGTATCGGCTATTAATGCCAAATCCGCCATAAAAATCGGGGTCTGCACGACCAATTACCTTTTTATCTTCTGCATCAATAGCTCCATCTTTATTAATATCTTTGAACTTAGCAGATCCCGGACGCAGGTAACTTTTCAACCGATCGAACACGGCAACTCCATCTTTCACAATATAATCTCCCGAAGATTTGTCGTAAGATTGAAAATCATCTACCGTATAGTAACCATCGCTAATGAATCCATAAAACAAACCAACAGGTTCCCCTACCCTAATAACATAATCATCGTAGCCATAATTGGTTACTGCATCATAAAACTGTTCGGTAACTCCTTTTGCCAATCGGTCGACCTTTGATTTGTTATGTCCGATATTAAAATCGAAAGACAAAGAATAATCCCTTTTGTCAATAATACGGGCACTTAATGACAGCTCAATACCGTTATTAGACATTGCTCCAACATTTTGCACCATGGTTGTATATCCCGGAGCCACAATACTTCTTTTTACCAGCAAATCTCTGGCTGTATTTTTAAAAGCATCAATGCTTCCGGAAATACGCTCCTGAAAGAAACCGAAATCCAAACCAATATTTCGGGTAATCGTTGTTTCCCATTTCAATTTTGGGTTAGGGAGCTCTGTATTTTCTGCGGTATAGTAGGCATTCAGATTTTTATCTTCACTATAAGCATTTTTGGTAGTAACCGCATAGTCTTGTTTCCATAAATCCGCTTTTACTTTATCATTCCCGGCTTCTCCATAACTGAAACGAATTTTCAGATTTGAAAGCCAGTCTTTTGCCGATTTCATAAACGACTCTTCACTAACTCTCCAGGCTATTGATCCTGCCGGGAAGTATCCCCATCGGTTAGCCGTGGGAAATTTCGAGGATCCATCGGCTCTAAATGTCCCGGTCAGATAATATTTCCCTTTTAAATTATACATTAGCCGACCAAAAAACGAGAGTCGCCGATATTCATCATCTTCATAACTTGAGATATCCGGTAAGCCATCGGTTAGCTGAATATTAGCGAATACTTTTTCAACGGGTAAATCGGCATTAAAATGAGAGGCTTCTATAAATGAGTATTTTTCGGAAGATGTATTCAGCTCTTCTCCGGCAAGAATATTAAAACGATGGTTCTTTTTAATATCAAAAACACAGGTTAAGGTTTGAGCCTGCCTCACCCCAACAGCCTCTGTTTTTGTCCAGTCAATCACGGGCAGCCCGGCCATTCCTTTTGCCTTACTGGTAAGCTCTCCATAGTACCTTTTATCCTGATTAAAACGAGAAGTATAACCTCCTTCCAAACGATAGGTAAGCCCCCTTACAACATCCCAGGTAAGCCCTCCCATAAAGCTATATTTCTTTCCTGTTTTTTGCCGCCAGTTCTGCGCCGCCCTGTCTGCCAGCGAAAGATGATTGTTTAAATAGTTTTGGTACTCTTCTTCAGTCATTTCCGTAGGATCAACGTCAACAAATTCCTGCAAGTCTTCTACCGGTCCGCGAGTCAATACATCACGAACTTTTACATCGCCCGATGTTCCTGAGCCATTTTTTGTATAATCGGTAACACGAACATTAAGGTCAAATTTCAAGCCCTTAAACAATTGGTGTTCCATCTTAAAATTTGCGTAAATACGCTTATAGTTGCTTGTTTTAAGTAATCCATTATTTTTATTATATACCGTACTAAAGGTAAATTTTGTTCTTTTTGTCCCCCCCCTTACCGAAAGGCTTTGTTGATTGGATAATAAATCTGCTCCAAAAAACTGATCCTGCCAATTTGTACCTTTAACTTCCTTATAAAGATGGAGGTCATCCCAAACTCCATAATTCTTTTCAAAACTCAAAACATCACTTTCACCACGCATAGCAGCATATTCATAATTAAGCAGAACATACTGATAAGTATTCAATACATCAATTCTCCGGTTTATACTTTTGGTTTGCACAAACCCATCATACACCACCTGGGTTGTTCCGGCTTTGGCACTTTTGGTAGAAATCAATATTACACCATTTGCCCCCTGCGAGCCATAAATAGCTGTAGCTGATGCATCTTTTAGTACATCAACACTTTCGATATCGGTTGGCGAGATTTCATTCATACTCGAAACAGGAAACCCATCAACAATAATCAAAGGAGAGTTATCCCCGGTTATGGAGCCTCCTCCTCTAACACGAATAACAACCTCCGAACCAGGAGTTCCATCGGCAGGAGTAACCTGTACCCCCGATAATCGTCCACTCAAAGCCTGTGCCGGATCAGAAATTGGAATCTTCGATAATTCCTGGCCTCTGATGGAAGCGACCGCCCCGGTTAAATCGCGCTTTTGAACTTTTCCATACCCAATAACCACAACCTGATCCAAGCCAATAGCGTTATCCTCCATAACCATGTCAATATTTTTCTGACCATGATAAGTAATCTCCCGGGGTTTCATTCCCACAAAGGAATAAACAAGTATATCTCCTTCATTTACATCAAGAGAATATTTCCCCTGCACATCAGTAATCGTTCCCCGGTTGGTACCTTTTATATGGACAGTTGCCCCTACGATTGGTTGATTTTGTGCATCAGCAACATAGCCTCTAACGGTATGCGAAGATTGTTGCAGGTTACTAACCGCCTTATTACCGACAGGGAATTGAGAAATGCTTTCAGTCGCAAAACAGGGCATTCCCCCAACGACTAAAAACATTAAGATAAGTTTTACTTTTCTAAAGAATGCAAAGTCTCGTGATTTAAAATCACGACAGCCTAATCTTTTCATAGTTTTATTGTTAATTAAAATAGTTTTAAATCATTTTTCAGTATTGTCGAAAAAAATTTTTATTTCCAACACTACTCCGGTTCATTTCAAATTCATTATTACATTATTTTTCATTTTTTTCGATCTCCCAGTAGTCTTAGCAAAGGCTTTGGATAGCTTCCGTTTTTACTTTCGTTTATTTTAGTTTCGAAATGCAATATTACAGAAGAGGAAGGTTTACGATGGGGGACAAATCAATATTTCAGGGGTGTCATATTGGTAGAAAAAATGATAAAAAAAAGGTATTATTCTTTATTTCCTTAAACTTCCTCCTCAAACATGGCGTATTCGCTAAAAGCAAAGCCTGCTCCTGACAAATATTTTGAATACTTTCATTTTTTCCGGGCAGACTCTTTTTTTAGCCCTTCGATTTTCGTTTATTTGTGTTTATCTTTTCCTCTTCAATAAAAAAAGATAGGTATTCTTCCCAAAACTTAAACGGGCTGAATTATCGGGAAAGCTATTGCAAGCAACATGGCTACAACTAAAACTAACATAAACGAATGCTAACTTTCATCTCTTTGCGAAAAATTATTTTACAACTATTGCTCTCTGCCTGGAGTTTCGCTGCATTTGCTTTAAGCAACAACCACCTCACGCACTATTCGGTTGAAGACGGACTGCCCCAAAACCGGGCTTCAGGAATCTATCAGGATAAAAAAGGCTTTATATGGATTCCGACCCATAACGGACTAGCAAAATTTGATGGTGAAAACTTTACGACCTATTTAAACACATTATCGGAAGAAATACAAATAATAGACAGCAGACTAGAGCAGATAAAAGAAGACAGATTTGGAAATATATGGATAAAATCTCACAAAGGACTGGTTTACCGGCTAAATACATTAACAGACTCTATTGACCTCATTTCAAGCCGAATTGACCTCTCATTCCCGGGATTCAAAACAACAAGGATAAGAACATCGTCATCAGGAGCGGTTTGGCTCCAGTCAGATAGGATGGGCTGTGTTTGTTTCGACGACTCTCTTCTTTCTCATGAATATTACGGAACAAAAAACCGTAAACTTACCAACGACACCATAAAATTAATTCATGAAGATGACGATGGCAATACATGGATTATAACTGCTGATAATTTGTTTATGGAAAAAAGAATTGACAGAAAGACTCCAATAGCTTTAAAATGCACTAAAAATATCCAGGGCAATTTCAACACACTCACAGAGTTTAAAAATCAAATTTTATTAGGCACTCAAAGCGGATTGATATTAAGCTACTGTAAATCAAACGGACAAACAGATACCCTCGGTTTCCACACGTCGCGCCCCATTGAAAATATAAAAAAATACAAAAAAAATAAGCTACTGATTGGAACAGCAGATGACGGCTTTTACATTTACGACCTAAAAACAAGAAGTGCCAATCATTTTAATTCAGGAAACTCTGGGCTTCAGAACAATCATGTTCTATCGTTCCACATTGATCCCCAGGGCGATGTTTGGATACAAACGCAAATTTCCGGAATTGCACGCTACGATCAGCTCAAAAAATCGATTACTCAATATCATTCCCCCGTGAGCAACATTAACAAGCATTTGGGGGCAACCCTGCTTTTCCGGACAGACAAAAAGAACAACACCTTCATCAGGCCCAGAGATGGAATTCTTTCGTATTACGACCCGCACTCAAAAGAACTTATCCCCTTCAACAAGAGCAAATTCTCTCCGTCTCCGGACTACACCACCGACATTTACAATTTCTACTTCGACCGACAAAACAACTTATGGATAAGCCCTATAAACAAAGGAATTGACAAAATTACTTTTTCAGACAACTGTTTCCAGATCCGAAAATTCGACACCAATACAAACAGCGCAGAAAATAATATACGAGCCATTTTAATCGACTCAGAAAGAAACACATGGATTTCATCAAGAGATGGAAAAATCAGAATTCTGGATCAGAAAAATAAACTAAAGGGATACCTTTGCACTAACGGAACAATTGGATTTGGAACTCCTGTTGCAGGAGTTGCTTATTGCTTATATCAGGATAAAAAACAAAATATCTGGATTGGAACCAGAGGATCGGGATTATACCTCATCACCCCTCATGGGAAACGCTACCAGATTCGCCACTACACCAATAATCCTGACGATATTTACAGCCTCGGAAACGACAACATCTATTCAATAAAGCCCGACAACAGGGGAAGAATATGGATTGGCACCTGGGGCAATGGTCTGAACCTGTGCGACTTTTCAAAAGATGGTTCAATCCGTTTCATAAATCACCGAAACCGATTAAAAAACTACCCTGTCAACAAAGCAAAATTTATTCGCTACATCAGTGAAGAAAAAAACGGGAAAATATATGTGGCTTCAAACAACGGGTTGGTTGTTTTTGACTCAAACTTCCAATCCGAATCGAAAATAAACTTCCATTATTACGGGCAGGGAGATCCCCGGGAAGGCTCTTTATCGCAAGGAGATATTCAGCACATCTGCCACGCGTCTAACGGGACAACCTATCTGTCAACCGGGAGCGGAGGAATCAATTTTGTAAAAGAATGGACACAAAACGGCTACCCAAAATCATTTGGACTTATCACAAAAAACAACGGGCTGGGGTCTAACTACATTTTATCAATTGTTGAAGACAGCCTGCAAATATTATGGGTAATTTCGGAAAACTGCATCACTCGTTATAACCCCCAACAAAACAGCTTCCGCGTGTTTCCATTCAATAAAATAACAGAGTCGGGCAACTATTCCGAAGGTTCAACAATTCTCTCTAAATCGAATATAATTTTACAGGGAAGTTCTGAAGGATTACTAAGCTTTGAGCCATTAAAAATTACTTCTGATTCATATAACCCACAGATTGTATTTACCAAATTTCGATTATTCAACCATATTGTTCAGATTGGAAGCACGAAACATTACAAGCAAAATATCGACAACATTAATCGCCTGATCCTTATTCCCAAAAATAAAGTATTTAGCATTGAGTTTTCGGCACTGGATTTCATGGGACCAAGAAACATCCATTACAAATATAAATTGGATGGATTTGATGAAGAATGGCGATTCTCAGGCACCCATGCTCAGGCAACCTACACGTCGCTTCCGAAGGGTAAATACCTGTTGAGGGTAAAATCGACAAACGCATCAGGAGCATGGGTCAATAACGAACGACAACTCTCAATAGAAATGCTGCCAACCTTCTGGCAATCGGGCTGGGGCCACTTAGTTATTGTGCTCGGAGCTGTATTTTTAATTGTAGGTGGCGCTTACATTCTGTTCACCATTTATCGTTTAAGACACCAAATTCGTGTCGAAGCTCATCTTGCTGAATTAAAACTTCGTTTTTTTACCGATATCTCTCACGAAATACGAACACCTCTCACTCTTATTTCCGGACCGGTTGAACATTTGCTGTCTCTGAAATCGACCCCGGAACCGATAAAAAAACAATTAAACATTGTTCGAGTCAACACGCAACGCACCCTTCGCATGGTCAACCAAATTCTGGATTTCAGAAGAGCACAACATGGCCGGCTAAAAATTGAACAATTTGCACCCGGAGGATTTGTTAAATCAATATGTAAAAATTTTGTCCCGCTGGCTAAAGAAAAACATATTTATATGACAGTAGAAGACTCAACTCATGGAAAATTTATATGGGCTGATAAAAACGGCTTCGAAAAAATCTTATTCAACCTTCTTACCAATGCCCTAAAATATACACCCAAAGGAAGAAATATTGACATTAAAGTTGCTCATAACATCAATGGATTCACCCTGCAGGTTAGCGACCAGGGTATTGGTATTGATGCCAAAAACCTACCTCATATTTTCGATCGTTTTTATACGGTAAAATCCAGCAAATCACTTCCTTCGTCAGGAATTGGACTTGCAATGGTAAAAGAATTAGTAGATAAGCACAAAGGACAAATTTCAGTAAAAAGCGTACTACATGAAGGTACTACATTTACGGTTCTATTTAAAGACGGCTACTCTCATTTTGACAAACAATTCGACTTAATCATCCAGACAAATCCCAACATAGCGGCCAGCATACAGGAAAAGCACTATCCTGAGCCCACCCCGCCCTTTAATGCAGTATCTAATAAGCCAACAATCCTGGTAGTTGAAGACAATCCGGATTTAAAACACTTCATCTTCTCAATCCTGGCGACCGACTACCAGGTAGTTTTGGCCGCCAATGGCAAAGAAGCCTACAATATGGCCCTAATGCATATTCCCGATTTTATCGTCAGTGATCTTATGATGCCGGAAATGGATGGCATGGAGTTATTAAAAGCTCTTCGCTCAAACATTAACACCAGCCACATTCCATTCATTCTGCTAACCGCCAAAGACAATATCGAAGATAAAATAAAAGGCATGGATATCGGCGCTGATGATTACATTGTAAAACCCTTTAGTATCCGTTATTTCCAATCCAGAATCCAAAACCTGCTAACACAACGGAAAAACCTGCAATACAGATACAGTTCAGAACTTAATTCATCGTTTAGCAAATATGAAAAACTAAAGGGAACTGGAATGCTGGAACTTGATCAGGATTTTCTCGACTCAATTGTGCGGGAAATCGAGGTACATCTTGACGATAGCGACTATTCAATAGAGAAACTGGCCAAAACAACCGGGGTAAACAGAACTGCATTCTTTAAAAAGATTAAAAGCCTGACAGGATTTTCGCCCATTGAATTGATTCGTGACATTCGCATACAAAATGCTGCCCGGTTACTTAGAAACGAACACCTCCTGGTAAAAGAAATCTGTTACAGGGTAGGATTTGCCGATCAAAAATATTTTACACGCTGCTTTAAATCCAAATATAACCTAACACCTACACAATACCGATTAATAAATAGAACCGAGACGTAATCCCTGCAAAACTCCCATTCCCTCCAGTTTTCATTTTTTATAAAAACGAAAATATTCGAAAATAAAAACATTCCAGAACACCTCCAAACACCGTCAAAAACAACACTACACCAATCATTTTACAAGGGATTTATGATTTTTTTCGATTCGAAAAAATAAGCAGGTAAAACTTCCGTTTTTTACCATATTATTTCCGATTTCTACCATAAAGTTTTACCATAAGACAATAACTTGCGAAATGTAAAAAAGATAAAATTTGTGATTATTTTTTCTTCTAAAAAAAACGAAGCTTTTAATTTCTAAAACAAACTAAAATATTAATCAAAATCTAAACTATGAAAGAAAAACATCTACTCATCAGGCACATATTGTCTGTTATAAGTAAATGCATTTCGCTCATTCAACGCGAATGACCCCGGCTATAATTATACTTTTACCTAAAGGTATAAATTCTTGTATCAATACCCAGGCGGAATACTTCGTCGGAGTAGATCAATCAGCAAATTATATTAATAGAACTAAAAACTTAAATCTAATGTAATGAAAAACAATTTTCTAAAGTATTTTAAAACGGTATGCAGAATTGTGGTTTGTGGCATGTTCCTACAGGCGGCTGTTTTGAATACGGCAATTGCAGATGATGATGTTACGAATAAAACATCGGAAACTGCACAACAAAAATTAAATGTAAAAGGAAATGTAACCGATGAGCAGGGAACTCCACTTCCCGGGGTTACAGTTATTGTAAAAGGAACAACAAACGGAACAGTTACCAACATTGACGGAAATTACTCTATTACAGGAGTACAGAATAATGCAACGCTTATATTTTCATTTGTTGGAATGAAGACCGAGGAAATCCCGGTAGCAGGACAAACAACAATTAATGCCTCCCTTACAGCAGAAGCAATCGGGCTAGAAGAAGTTGTTGCTATTGGGTATGGAACGGTAAAAAAATCAGACCTCACCGGATCGGTAAGTTCTGTAAGTGCCGAAGAAATTGCCAGTAAAGGTACAACTTCAGTCATGGGGGCCATACAAGGCTCAACTCCCGGAGTAAATATTTCCAGTACCTCTTCTCGTCCGGGATCAAGTTTCAATATTCAAATCAGAGGTCAAAACTCACTTGATGAAGGAAATCCTCTTTATGTTGTAGATGGTATTGTTACCGGTGATATCGAATTTTTGAATCCTTCAGACATTGAAAAAATTGATATACTGAAAGATGCTTCTTCTACAGCTATTTACGGTTCACGGGGATCTAATGGTGTTGTAATTATTCAAACAAAAAATGCCGGTAATTCCACACCAGGGAAACTAAAAGTTAGTTATGATGGTTACTATGGAATAAAGGATATGGTGCGCTTGCCTGACTTTATGGACGGACGTCAATATGTAAAATACAGAGCACTTGCTTATGTTGAGTTTAATCCGACAACCGGGAAATGGTCTAATAGCGATACCGGTCGGGTTATTATGAGTAATACGGATGGCGTTTCGGGAGCTCCTGTTGTTGCCAATCGTCTTTACAATGAAGATTACACCGATTGGTTTGGGTTAGTAACACGTACCGGCTCACAACAAAATCATTCTATTAATATATCCGGAGCTACTAAAAAAATGACATATAATGTAGGCTTGGGGTATCAGAAAGAAAAAGGAAACCTTGAAAAAGAAGGTCTCGATCGTTACAATCTCAAGGTTAGTGTAGAACATACTCCTTCAAAGTTTTTCAAGGTTGGAGCTACTGCTAATTTATCTCAAACTATTGCAGAACATGGAAGTGGTAACGTTTATAAAACCCTATACAAAATGGCTCCATTTTTTGTTGCTTATCACCCTGATGGAAGTATTGTTGCTCAACCGGGTGCTAATCCTGCAATTCAATCGGACAGAGGATTTACTGGAACAATTAACCCTTTAGCTTATTTGAATGCAGAAACAAACGAATCACGCCGACATGATTTCTTGGCAACAGCATATATGCAGATAAGCCCAATTAATGGTTTAAACCTTAAAACAACAATTTCTCCACGTTTCTACAGGAAAAGAGCGGGTTATTATTCCGAAATAATAGAGGATACTTATTTTGGAACGACTCCACAGCCTGACCGTATTGGCAGTTCTTCAAATACAGAAGTTTTTGACTACACTTGGGACAACATGATTAATTATAAGAAAAAAATAGGAGATGCACATACCATTTCTGCTACTGGTGTATTTAGTATATATTCGTCAAGAACAGAAAGTCTTAAAGTGCAGGCATATGATTTACCGTATGGTTCAAAATGGTACAATTTGTATAGCGGAACTGTAGATTTGTCTAATTGTTCATCGGGTTATAAAGAAGTTTCTCTGGTGTCATATTTAGCGCGTGTTAACTACGACTACAAAGGAAAATATTTGTTTACCGGTTCATTGCGTTACGACGGTAGTTCTAAACTGGCCGACAAATGGGCTGCTTTCCCTTCTTTTGCTGTAGCATGGCGTGCATCTGAAGAACCCTTTATGCAAGCTGACTGGCTGTCGAACTTAAAATTGCGTTTTAGTTATGGTAAGTCAGGGAACAACAACATTAGCCCTTATACTACAATGATAGGTCCCGACACTGATAATACAATTTATTATGATTTCGACGGCTCTGTCTCTTCCGGATTCGCCCCCGGAAGCCCTGTAAATCAGAATCTAACATGGGAAAAAACCAGAGAATTAAACTTAGGTATTGATTTCGGATTCCTAAACCAAAGAATATCCGGTTCTGTTGATTTATACGATAAACTTTCCGACGGCTTGCTTATGAGCCGTAAACTGCCAATTGAAAGTGGCGTTAGCAGTATGACAGATAATATCGGATCGGTAAATAACAGAGGTATTGAAATAACGTTAAATACAGTAAACATAAATACTAAAAATTTTAAGTGGACAACTACTTTTACTTTTAGTCACAATAAAAACAAAATCAAAGAACTGTATGGGACAAAAGATGATGACATTAGCAACGAATGGTTTATTGGAGAGCCTGTCAATGTAATATATGATTACAAATATTTAGGGGTATGGACTCAGGCGGATTACGATGAGGGAAAAACGGTTTACGATAATTATACTGCCTACCCGGGTGAAGCTCATATTGCTGATATTAATAATGACGGTTCGTTAGACGAAAACGATAAAACGATTCTGGGTCAAAAAGACCCGAAATGGATTGGAAGTATGACTTCCAATATACAGTATAAAAACTGGGATTTCGGATTTAACATTTTCACAAAACAAGGAATGATGGTTTACGATCAGTTTACATCTAATTACGTAAATTACGGTGGACGTAGTACTGTAAAAATAAACTACGATTATTATGTTCCTGCAGGAATCCCGGTACCGGATTGGGACAACTTTGTATTGGATGACAACGGCTATGCTACCGATATATCATTTAAAACAACAACAGAAGAACATGTAGGAAAATATCCCATTTATTACAACAGAGGTTCGGGTGCCGGAGGAGGTTTTTACAAAAATCTTGCGTACTACAGGAAAACTTCGTTTGTTAAGGTAAAAAATATCACTTTAGGCTATACTTTCAACAAAAACCTGACTAGAAAATATAATATAGAACGCTTGCGGTTATATGCCAATATTATTAATCCTTTTGTTTTTACGGATTATGTAGGATATGATCCTGAATATGCAACAACCAAGATTACGAGTGGAAACGGACCATCAACTGTAACCTATCAGTTTGGTGTTAATGTACAATTCTAATGATTATTATAACGTAATAAAAATTTTAACAAGATGAAAAAAATATTATATATAGGTCTTAGCATTTTGCTGACTCTTGCTACTTCTTGTTCCGATTTCTTGGAAGAAGACAATAAAGGAGGCGTGAATAACGATGACTTTTATAGCACTGCATCCGGTTACACTACATTAGTAACCGCATCTTATTCTTCTTTAAGAGATGTTTATGGGGCCCAAGACCCAATCCTTCAACTTGCAGGAACTGATATTTACATGGAAGGGAAAGACAATGCCGGTCCGTTGTATAGATACAATGCACTTTTTGCCAATAACGACGACATAACAGAGTTCTATACAAACTGTTATACTGCTATGCAAACTATCAATACAGGTATATATTATAATAATTCTCCCTCTGATTTAAGCAACGAGAAAAAAACACAATATTTGGGTGAATTACGTTTTCTAAGAGCATTTTATCACTTTATCCTTATAGAACAATTTGGAGGGGTGGTTATTGATTCCGTATACACAAATAGCGCAATAACTAATATTCCACGATCAACATTGGCCGATAGCTATAATTTCGTTATAAATGAAATGAAAGCTGCTCTAAACGAAGTATCTGAATCAACAGAAGCTGGCAGGGTTAATAAAGATGTTGTTAACCACTATCTTGCAAAAGTCTATCTGACCCGGGCATGGGATCTCGACTCGCAAGATGACTTTAATACTGCTATTAGCTATGCCAATGCTGTTATATCAAGTAAAGGAGATATTTCTATTTCTTATGAGGATGTGTGGAGCCCTGACAACGAAAATAATGGGGAGTTCATTTTTTCCATACAATATGATTTAAAGTCGGTTGCAGATGTTAAAGAAGGAGGGAATACTCAATCTTCTCTTTTTGGAGTATATGGAGGAACAGGAGGACTTGGAGTTAAAAGGTATAAAGATGCCTATGTGCCTGCTCAATACCTACATGCCAGTTTCCAGGACAATGATTCACGTTATCAGTACAATTTTATGTGGGCACAGCATGAGGTTTATTTTGATTATTACGAGGATCAAGAAAGTAAAATAGCGACTTATTATCCGGTAATTAGAAATGCTTCCCAAGAAGAATTAACAGCAGCAGACACTGCCGCATGTATAGAAGCTATTGGCGGAGAAGCAAACAAAGCCGATGTGTTCAGAATCTTTCCTATTTGGGCTGCTAATACAGATTATGCAAGAGAAAAATATAATAAGGTTTCCTGGTTAGGAGCTACTGATAAAAGATTACCTACCGTAAAAAAATTCGACTGCCCTGACAATGCCGAAAACTGCACTCTGTCTTACTCTGCAAGTGTAAGAGATATTGTTCTAGCACGTTTGGCAGAGACTTATTTTCTTAAAGCAGAAGCTTATATTGGCTTAAATAAGATTGATGAAGCACGAGAGATCGTTCAAAAAGTAATTGACAGACCTGATAATAAAATCAGCGATTCAGGCGTCGATATAACCAATGCGATGGATGGAGTAAGTTCTCAACAAGACGCCTTGGAAGCCTATCTTCTTGAAACAGCAAAAGAAATGCTGGGCGAGTACAACGGAAGATGGCCTTTGCTAAGAAGAACCAATATGCTACAGTACATGGTTGAAAAATACAACGATGATTTAGACCGGAACAATATCACTTTCGATGAAAAATACATTCTTCGTCCTATCCCAGAGGATGCAATTACTGCTAACGACGGATTGACAAAAGAAGATCAGAACCCGGGGTATTAATGATAAAATAGACAATAAATAATTCAAACAAGATGAAACGACCATGAATTTTAACATTTCAAAATACACTCACAGCCTGTCCCGAAATTTCGGGAAAAATGATTAAAATTCATCGGGAGTTACATCTTATACCGAATAAATAAACAATTTTAATAAGATGAAAAAAAGATTATTAATAATAGGAATAATGTTTATCGTTATAACTCTTACTTCTATAATTAGCTGTAACGATAACAATGGGACATGGGATCCTAAAACTACTTGGTATAAAGATGCTGATGGAGATGGAAAAGGAGATGCGCAATGTTATGTGTATTCCGATGTTCAACCCGAGGGCTATGTTGATAATTGTGATGACAATGACGACGATTTGCCTTGTGACGAAGCCCTCCCTTTTTATGCAGATAAAGATGGAGATGGATTGGGAGACCCTAATGATATCGTATGGGCCTGTGAAGCCCCCGATGGATATGTTACCAATAATGATGATGATGCCGATTGGGTACAGATCGATTTTACACCTGTAGATGTTCCAGATCCATTGTTTTATTTCAGTTTCGACGAAAACAGTGGAAATGATGTCAACAATACAGGCTCATTAGCCGAGAGTTTCCCTTCAATTACAAAAACCTCTCCTCCCGATTGGACAACAACTGTTGCAAGGACTGGAGGAACCAGTGCACTTGACTTCGGCACTACATACGAAAATTATTACATAGAAAGTGAGTCGGTTATTACTAATTTAGCAGGTTTGGAAAAAATCACAGTTACCGGATGGCTTAACAATAAGTTGGATGAAATAGGCTCTGGAGGAAACCGAGTCGTTTCTTGGATTAAAAACGGCGGAGATGGATTCGACCTTGTTTACATGACAGGAGGAAGTTTGAAAATAGGTATTAACCAATGGCCAGATAAATCAGATGCTTTAAGTAGTGCAAAAGTAACAACCGATAAAAACGGTGGTATTTCAAACTGGGTATTTTTTGCCGTTACTTACGATGCTTCTAACGGAGATGTAAAATACTATTTTGGAGATAACAGCAACAAAGCAACTTTGGATAAAGAATATACTTATAATCAGGGAGCAGTTGCTTCTGATATAGGAAAATTATGCATCGGTCACTTTAACGAAGAATCTAAAAGGACCAGTCGTACAAGCCGCATGTTCCGTGGTGCAATGGATGAAATCAGAATTTTCAATGAAGTATTATCATTGGATCAGGTTATTACCCTTCAGTTAAAAGAGAAAGAAGAATAACCCGGGATTAAGACAGGTATGGTATAAAGCTTTTTATGCTATACCTGTTTTCCTGTAGTTCAAAGTAATATGTGCAGGTTACGAAAATAATTTTTGCCGGCACATCGAAAAACTAATACAATATATAACCGACAAAAAAAATTGAACATTACTCGAAATATTAGACTAATAAGAAAAATCAATCACAGTCATTATGGGTTACAACAAATTTCTGTTTCTTTTCGATGAAGTGAGTTGGTTCTCATTTGTGACTTTTTTGTGTTTTGTAGATAAAAAATAGCTACTACTCCCTGAAAAGATGGTGTTTAAATCATGATACGAGCATATAAAATAAACTTCCCAAAGAAAAATGTGAGCTCCATTTTATTTTGACAAAAAAGAACAACATTAACCGTATGAAAATCCTAATAATAGAAGACGAACCCGAACTAAAGGAGCTGGTAAAAAATTTTCTTGAAAGCGAAAATTACCGGGTTGAAGTAGCCGATAGTTACCATTCAGGACTCGATAAAATTATTACGTACGATTACGATTGTATTTTGCTCGACATTATGCTGCCCGATGGAAACGGGCTGATGCTTCTTAAAGAACTCGAGAAACTAGACAAAAAAGACAGTGTTATTATTATCTCCGCAAAAGATTCGATTGACGACAAAGTGAAAGGATTGGAACTGGGTGCAGACGATTACCTGACCAAACCATTCCACATGGCCGAACTGAATGCAAGGATAAAATCGGTACTGCGCAGGAAACATTCGGAAGAACACCGTTTTACCGAGATAAAAAACGTAAAAATTAATTTCGACGAAAGGCTCGTTTTTGTTAACGGGCAGAAAGTAGAATTAAACAGAAAAGAATTCGACATCCTTGTTTTCCTGACAATGAACACAAACAGGGTAGTAAGCAAATCGGCAATAGCCGAAAACATTTGGGGCGATTACATTGACCAGTCCGACGATTTTGATTTCATTTATTCACAGGTAAAGAATCTCCGAAAAAAACTGCGAATTTACCAGGCAGAAATAGAAATAAACACAATTTATGGCATCGGCTATAAGCTATTATTAAAATGAAACTAATTAATTACACGCTTGGCTTTTATGCTACAATCTTATTTGTAACGGTAAGTTTGTGGGGGGTGCTGTTTTATTCACAGCTGTTATGGCAGGTTCGGAGTTCTATTGACGAAGGCCTGGCTGACTATAAAATTATAATTATCGACAATCTGAAAAACGACAGCACTATTATACAAAGCAGTAATTTCGGAAAAAACAAATACATTGTAAAGCAAATAGATGAAAACTACGCCCTAAAAATTACCGACACCTACCGCGACACATTAATTTATTCTACGCTAAAGCAATCAAAATATAGGGCACGGCTTCTTACTACGGCATTTCTCGACGAAAACGGACGATTCTACGAAATGAAAGTTATTTCACAAGAAATAAACCGCGGGAAATTAATCCGGAAATTCCTGTTCTCGCTTTTGGGCATGCTGCTTTTTCTACTGATCGGAACGGCGCTGGTAAACAATTTTGCATTAAAAAAAACATGGAAACCGTTTTACCGGGTGCTTAATCTGTTAAACGGGTTCAGGCTCGACCAAAAACTGCCTGACAAGAACTTTCCCGCTTCACAAATACATGAATTTAACCTGTTAAATAACTCCGTAAAAAAACTCGTAAACACCAACCGCGAAATATACGAAAGCCAAAAACATTTTATTGAAAATGTTTCACACGAAATGCAAACCCCCCTGGCTATTGGCATGAACAAACTCGAAATGCTGGTGGATAGCGAAGAGTTATCTGAGCCCCAGCTACAAACGATTGGAGATATTATTGACACATTCAAACGCCTGTCGGGGCTTAATAAATCATTGCTGCTTCTTTCCAAAATCAAAAATAAACAATTCCTTTCTGAAGAAAATATCGATTTTGATGATGTCTTTATCAGGACAATAAACAACCTTACCGACTATATCGATTTTTGGGGCATAAATGTAGCGTACAACAAATCCGGAAACTTTGTACACAAAATGAACCCCGACCTGGCAGGAATCCTTATGATGAACCTCGTTAAAAATGCCGTTACCCATAACTGCCAAAACGGAAAAATAATTATAAGGATGACATCTGCTTCCTTTTCAATTGGAAACACAGGAAAAAAAGAAGCCATTCCTTCCGACCGTATATTTCAACGTTTCAACAAAGATGCAGAAAATAAACGTTCAACAGGACTGGGGCTGGCAATTGTTAAGGCCGTTACCAATGCATCGGGACTAGATATTAACTATTCTTTTAACGGAAAACATATATTTTCGGTAACAAAAACGATGAATTAAAAAACAGAGCAATGAAACGACCCTAAATTGGAACAAAATGGAAATCGTGAAATCAATTTTTCAGAAAGTCTCGTATCTTATAATCCAAATTCTTTTATTATTCCAGATTCTTTCCAGATTCTTTCCCAATTGTTTCCAATTTTGATAAGTTACTTTGTTGCAGAAAAAAACAGATATAAGCCCAAAGGAGAAGAATAAGATGGTTGTCAAAGTTGCGTTATCAAGGTTTTCATGATTGCCTTTTTTACAAAAATAACCTGATAACCTCTTATTCTGTCTAGTGTCGTGTCATGCTTGAAATGTCGGTTAAGTCGCCATTATTTTTTGAATTTTACAAAATCAGAGAAAGTGAGCATAGCCGTAGCTACGTGAGTCTTTTTATGATGAGTAAAAACGAAAAAGAACAAGACTTGGGGCGGCAGAGCAGGCATGACACGACACTAGGTAGAAACATAATAAATTAACGAAGTAAAACATATTCAAATGAAACAGCCCATGACTGAGATAATAACTGAGGCACCCAGAAGCATGACTGTTATTTTTTTTTCACATAACAAACGGGCAATACAAAAATTTAGACAGATGAAACAGCCCATGGCTGAGATAATAACTGAGGCACCCAAGAGCATCACTGTTATTTCTTTTCACATAACAAACGGGCAATACAAAAATTTAGACAGATGAAACAAATAGTATTTTTAGTCATATTTCTGCTTCTATACAATTTAGGCAGGACTCAAAATATAGAGCAGAGCAACGTTCCGGCAGTTGTTCTGAACGCCTTTCAGCTAAAATTTTCCAATGCCTCCGATATTTCATGGAAAAAAGAAGGGAAAAATTACCGTATCGAATTTAAAGTACACAACAAAAAAAATAAGCTGTTGCTGGATTACAAAGGAAACATGATAAAACACATCCAAAATTTATACTTAAGCGAAATTCCCAAAACAGTACTAAAAACGGTTGGCGCAAATGTTACCTATTACGATATTAATAACGCCCGAAAAATACAAGAAAAAGGAGAAACAACTTACGAAATATATTTTAAAAACAATGGAAAAGATTACCTTTTCAGGATTAACGAAAAAGGCAAACTGATAAAATTACGAAAAGAACTAAACAACAATGAAATACCGGAAAAAGTACTTAATACGATAAAATACAGGCACCCCTCATTTGAACTTTACAGGGCAAAATACCTGGAAGAAAATGACATAAAGTTTTACATGCTCAGAGGCAGGATAAATCATTATAAATGCCTTTGGGAAATCAGCAACAAAGGCGATGTGTTAAGATACGAACAGGACTTAAAAACATCGGAACTACCTGCTGCAATCAGACAAAAAGTAAAAGAAGAGTATAGCAACTATCAAATAGATGATGCCGATAGACTGGAGCAGGGAAAACACCTAAGCTACAAACTAAAACTCAAAAAATCGAGAAAATACATCTATGTAACATTTAGCCCGTCGGGGCAAAAATTAAGCAACGAATAGTTACAGATAAACAATTTTTATAAGATGAAGAAAATTACACTATCAGCACTGGCACTTATATTAACGGGTACTTTTACATGGGCACAACAATTAGCTTTCCCAACAGCCGAAGGATATGGGAAATATACAATAGGCGGTCGAGGAGGAACGGTTTACGAAGTAACAAACTTAAACGACAATGGCAAAGGCAGCCTGCGCGAGGCAATCAATGCATCAGGCTCGCGCACTATTGTTTTCCGCGTATCGGGAAACATTGAACTGGAAAGCCCAATCAAGATAAAAAATCCATACCTCACAATTGCCGGGCAAACAGCTCCGGGAGATGGTATCTGCCTGAAAAATCACCAGTTAAGCATTGATGCCAACCAAGTAATTATCCGCTACATTCGTGTGCGTCCGGGCGATGTGTCAGGAAAAGCCTACGATGCCATAGGCGGCCGTTATTTCAAAAATGTTATTCTCGACCACGTTTCAGCAAGCTGGAGTGTTGATGAATGTATGTCTATTTATCGTTGCGATAGTTTAACAATCCAGTGGTGTATAATTTCCGAAAGCCTCTTTCAGTCGAAACACGAAAAAGGAAACCATGGTTTTGGCGGAATATGGGGAGGCAATCATGCTACTTTTCACCACAACCTGTTGGCACATCATTCGAGCCGTAACCCACGCTGGGCTTCGGGTGTTGGGTATAACGACTACCGCAACAATGTTATCTACAACTGGGGATACAACAGTTGCTACGGAGGTGAAAAAATTGAAGACAGCTACCCCGACCGTTTTAACTTTTTTACGGTTAACATGGTGGCAAATTACTACAAACCGGGTCCGGCAACACAACCTGGAGAAGTTTCTTATCGTATTGTTCGACCTGCTTATATCGAAGGCGAAGAAGCACACGGTTCGTGGTATGTTGCAGATAATGTTATGGTCGGAAGTTCTACGGTAACAGCCAATAATTGGGATGGAGGCGTTCAATGCGATGGAGGCGAACAAGGCTTAAAAAAGTTAAAACGTGATACTCCTTGGGAGTCGATGCCTATAAAACAACAACCGGCAAAAGAAGCTTTTGGACTGGTAACAAAATACGCTGGTGCGATGTTACCCCAAAGAGATACCATCGATTCAAGGATTATTGCTGAAACCAAAGGAGGATTTGCAACTTTCGAAGGAGAATGGTATAAAAAGAAAAAAAAGGTAGCCGACACTTCAAAAAAATGTGGAATTATCGACTCGCAAAACGATGTTGGCGGATGGCCCGAACTAAAAAGCAAACCTGCCCCTAAAGACTCTGACCACGACGGCATGCCTGACGACTGGGAAGATGCGAACGACTTAAACAAAAACAACGCATCGGATCGGAATATGGTTAGTAATGCCGGTTATACAATGCTCGAGGTTTACATTAACAGTTTGGTTACCGAAAATCAATATCAAGATAGTCTGCCTACTTCTTCTAAAGAAACCAGCAATAATCCGGCAGATGAACTGCTTGTTTTTATCAACAACACTACCGGAAATATTACGGTTTCGAACAATGCCGATATTTCGAACGTAAAAGTTTATTCAATCAACGGACAATTGCTGCTCAATAAAAACTTCAACCAACCAACAGTTTCGTTAAATGCCTCATCGTTGAAAAACGGGATTTATATTGTTAGGGTTGCCGATACCAACAACAAGATTAGTTCTAAGAAAATAGTTAGGTATTATTAGATTAGTAGTGAGTAATGAGTAAAAAGAAGAGTATAGCAACTATCAAATAGATGATGCCGATAGACTGGAGCAGGGAAAACACCTAAGCTACAAACTAAAATCCAAAAAATCGAGAAAATACATCTATGTAACATTTAGCCCGTCGGGGCAAAAATTAAGCAACGAATAATTACAGATAAACAATTTTTATAAGATGAAGAAAATTACACTATCAGCACTGGTACTTATATTAACGGGTACTTTTGCATGGGCACAACAATTAGCCTTTCCTACTGCCGAAGGATATGGGAAATATACAATAGGCGGTCGAGGAGGAACGGTTTACGAAGTAACAAACTTAAACGACAATGGCAAAGGCAGCCTGCGAGAGGCAATCAATGCATCAGGCCCGCGCACTATTGTTTTCCGCGTATCGGGAAACATTGAACTGGAAAGCCCAATCAAGATAAAAAATCCATACCTCACAATTGCCGGGCAAACAGCTCCGGGAGATGGTATCTGTCTGAAAAATCACCAGTTAAGCATTGCTGCCAACCAGGTAATTATCCGCTACATTCGTGTGCGTCCGGGCGATGTGTCAGGAAAAGCCTACGATGCCATAGGCGGCCGTTATTTCAAAAATGTTATTCTCGACCACGTTTCAGCAAGCTGGAGTGTTGATGAATGTATGTCTATTTATCGTTGCGATAGTTTAACAATCCAGTGGTGTATAATTTCCGAAAGCCTCTTTCAGTCGAAACACGAAAAAGGAAACCATGGTTTTGGCGGAATATGGGGAGGCAATCATGCTACTTTTCACCACAACCTGTTGGCACATCATTCGAGCCGTAACCCACGCTGGGCTTCGGGTGTTGGGTATAACGACTACCGCAACAATGTTATCTACAACTGGGGATACAACAGTTGCTACGGAGGTGAAAAAATTGAAGACAGCTACCCCGACCGTTTTAACTTTTTTACGGTTAACATGGTGGCAAATTACTACAAACCGGGTCCTGCTACTGCCCCGGGAGAAGTTTCGTACCGCATTGCAAGGCCTGCTTTCAAAAAAGATAAAGAAATGCATGGAAAATGGTATGTTGCCGATAACTTTATGGAAGGAAGTACAAAAGTAACTGCCAACAACTGGGATGGAGGCGTTCAGAAAGAATTTGAAGCACAGGATTTGAATAAACTGAGGCTAAAAGCTCCCTGGCCGGCAATGCCAATAAAGCAACAACCGGCAAAAGAAGCTTTTGGACTGGTAACAGAATACGCTGGTGCGATGTTACCCCAAAGAGATGCCATCGATTCAAGGATTATTGCTGAAACCAAAGGCGGATTTGCAACCTTCGAAGGAGAATGGTATAAAAAGAAAAAAAAGGTAGCCAATCCTTCGAAAATATGCGGAATTATCGACTCGCAAAAAAATGTTGGCGGATGGCCCGAACTAAAAAGCAAACCTGCCCCTAAAGACTCTGACCACGACGGCATGCCTGATGACTGGGAAATAAAAATGAAACTCAACCCCAACAGTGCTTCCGACGGAGCACAGGACAGCAATGGCAATGGCTACACAAACCTTGAAGAATACCTTAACCAACTGGTGGCAGCCGGCACTGCAATAGCAGAAACTCAATCGCCAGGGAAAAAAGCAATTGTTTCGGAAGAATTTGTCTTCACCAAAAGCCCAACCCGCGATTGCCACGCATCATCGTTACTGGAACTAAATAATGGCGACCTGTTATGTACCTGGTTTGGCGGAACACGCGAAAACCATCCGGACGTAAATCTTTGGCTGGCACGCAAACCCAAAGGCGGGAAATGGCAAACTCCTGTAAGTATTTACGACGGAGACGGACAAACATTATTCAACCCCGTTCTTGTAAAACTGAAAGGAGGAAACATCCAGATTTATTTTGTAAGCCCGGGAATCGACGACGGAAAAGTTACTACCTCAACCGACAATGGCTATACATGGAGTAAGCCCGAAAAACTTCCAGAAGGGTTTGTTGGCCCAATTGTAAACAAACCGGTTTATATGAACGACGGAACAATTATTGCCGGAGCCAGTTTGCAGGGAAAACCGGGAAAACGGATTCATGTTGAACGCAGTACTGACAATGGCAAAACCTGGACAAAAACAAAAGCACTTAACGATCCCCAAAATTCCAAATACAAAATTATACAACCAACAATTTTAGTACACTCGCAAAAAAAACTGCAAATACTTGCACGCCCTAATGGAAAAGGGAAAGATACAAAACTGGCACAAACATGGTCGGAAGATGGCGGGCTGACATGGTCACCAATAACCGACACAAAGCTGCCCAATAACAATTCGGCAATTGATGCGGTAAAATTAAAAGATGGCCGTTTCCTGCTGGTTTACAACCATTCGACCCGCGAAGAGCCCATTGGCGGACGTAAAGGAAGGGGAATACTTACCGTTGCGGTATCAAAAGATGGAATTAACTGGAAAGCTGCGGCTGTCCTTGAATACAGGACAGGGGCAGTACAATATTCTTACCCGGCTGTAATTCAAACCAAAGACGGACTGGTACATATTTCTTATTCGTGGCACAGGAAACGGATAAAACATGTGGTTATCGACCCTGAGAAACTAGAAACCTTCCCTATTGTTAACGGGAAATGGCCCAAAAACAAAATGCCGTGGATTAAAAGCCGTGAAAACGAAGAAGCAGGAGTAAATAGTGAAATTTTAAAATAAAAAATAACGGAATAAGCGGTTTTTTGCAATAGTTTGTTATGTTTATTGAATTATTGCTAAAATCTTATGTTTAATTTAAAATTGAAATCAAAAAAAATGAAACCGAATTTCTCAACCCCGATAAAGGGAATTGTTCCTCCGTTGGTAACTCCTCTGATAGACAATGATACTTTAGATGTAAAAGGACTGGAAAAACTGATTGAACATGTTATTGCAGGAGGCGTACACGGTGTATTCTTATTAGGAACAACAGGCGAATTTGCAAGTCTGAGCTATAAACTAAGAAAAGAATTTATAAAACTTAGCTGCAAACTTGTAAATGGACGAGTCCCTGTATTGGTTGGAATTTCAGACTCGGCATTTGCAGAAAGCCTGAACCTAGCTCACACTGCTGCCGAATATGGAGCAGATGCTGTAGTGATTACACCTCCTTATTATTATAGCTCCGGACAACCCGAATTGCTTGAATATCTGAACCGAATAATGTTACAAATGCCATTACCATTGTTTATTTACAACATGCCGGTTCACACCAAAGTTTCTTTTACTCCAGAAACGGTACGGGCTGCGGCTCAAATTCCTGGAATTATTGGTATGAAAGACAGTTCTGCAAACCTGGCCTATTTCAATCAAATTCAATACCTGTTAAAAGACCATCCTGATTTTACATTGATGGTAGGCCCCGAAGAAATTATGTCGGAATTTGTTTTGATGGGCGGACACGGAGGAGTAAACGGAGGTGCAAATATGTTCCCCAAATTGTATGTTGATTTATATAACGCTTCGGCTAACCGCGACTTTGAAACGATAGCTCAATTACGTGATACAGTAATGCAAATAAGTACTTCTATTTATAACATCGGACGCTTTGGCTCCAGTTATCTGAAAGGCTTAAAATGCGCGCTATCAATAATGGGAATATGCAACGATTTTATGGCAGAGCCTTTTCACCGCTTCAATGACCAAGAACGAAAAATTGTAGAAACAGCACTGAACAACCTGAACTATACAACATTATTGTAATAAAAAAACATATTTAATACACGAATCGAATGAGTAAACTGGATATTATTATTTTTATTGCATACTTACTGGGTATAGTTTTATTGGGAAGTTCTTTTTACCGTAAAAACAAATCGGCATCGGCTTTTACCCTTGGCAACAATAAAATTCCTTATTGGGTAATTGCCCTTTCTATTTTTGCAACATTTGTTAGCAGTATTAGTTATCTTGCTTTGCCCGGACAGGCTTATTTATCAAACTGGAATGCTTTTGCATTCAGTTTGTCTATTCCATTTGCATCGTATATGGCAGTACGTTTCTTTGTTCCCCTTTACCGTTCAGTAAACAGTCCTTCTGCCTATACTTACCTGGAAAAACGTTTTGGCCCCTGGGCTAAAATTTATGTGTCGGTAATGTATTTATTAACTCAGTTAATGAGAACCGGAACAATCTTATTCCTGCTGGCTCTAATGGTAAACAGCCTGCTCGACTGGAATATGGCTATGATTATTGTTGTTACAGGATGTTGCGTTATGTTATATTCTTTACTGGGTGGCATACAGGCGGTAATATGGACCGATGCGATTCAGTCAATTATACTAATAATAGGCGCACTAGTTTGTATTGGAGCATTATTCTTTTCAATGCCCGAAGGCCCGGGGCAAATATTTTCGATTGCTTCTGCAAACCAAAAATTTAGTTTGGGAAGCTTTAGCGCCGAAATGACCAGTTCAACATTTTGGGTAGTGCTCATTTATGGCATATTCATTAATTTACAAAATTATGGAATCGACCAGAATTATATACAACGCTATATGGTTTCCGGATCCGAGCGTGAAGCCAAAAGATCGGCATTGTTTGGAGGCTTGCTGTATATTCCGGTTTCGGCACTTTTTCTGTTTATAGGCACAGCTTTGTTTGCTTTTTACAAAACCCATAGCGGATTACTGCCCGAAGCCACTCAGGCCGATAAGGTTTTCCCGTGGTTTATTGTTACGCAATTACCTTCAGGTATTACCGGGTTATTAATCGCATCGGTTTTTGCAGCAGGAATGAGTACCGTTTCAACAAGTATTAACAGTTCGTCTACGGTAATCCTTACGGATTATTTCAAGCTGTCGGTTGATAACAAAGAACAAGGAAAAAAAGCAATGCGCATACTGTATTTGTCGTCATTTATTTTCAGTTGCCTCGGAATTTGTATTGCAATTGCCATGATAAATGTACAAAGTGCCCTTGAAGCCTGGTGGAAACTCGCTTCTATTTTTAGTGGAGGCATGCTTGGATTGTTCTTACTTGGTTTTTTGTCGCGAAAAGTAACCAACAAAGGAGCTATTGCCGGGGTTATTGCCGGACTACTGGTTATAGGATGGATAAGCCTTTCACCTATTCTCTTCCCGGGAACGGCTCTTGAATCTTTTTCCTGCCCGCTACACAGTTATTTGGCAATTGTATTAGGCACAGGAGCCATATTTGTTGTAGGATTTTTAACCGGAAGCCTTTTTCCCCGTAAAAAAAACACTTAAGGAGTATGCTAAAAAAAATTGACACTCCTTAATCTAAAATAAACAAACCAATGAAACGAATCATTCCTATAGTCCTTACAGCGACCTTAAACCTGTTGCTTTTAAATTCTGTTTTTGCCAAAGTAAAACTTCCGGCAATAATAGCTTCAAATATGGTATTACAGCGCAATACCGATGTTACGCTTTGGGGTTGGGCTGATGCAAATGAAAAGATAACCATTAAAACATCGTGGTTGTCTGACGAGTTAAAATTTTCAGCCGATAAATCGGGAAACTGGAATATAAAAATTCAAACAACCAACAGCAAAGCACCTCAAACCATTCAACTAACGAGTAAAACATCCGATATTATATTGGATAACATACTGTTTGGCGAAGTTTGGTTATGCTCGGGGCAATCGAATATGGAACAATCTGTTTCGGGTTACGGCAACGACCAGCCTACGTTCGAGACACTACAAACAATTGCCCGGGCAAACAACAAAAACATCAGGTTGTTTACCGTTAAGCGCAATGGTTCTAAAACTCCGCTAAACGATATTGAAAAATACAATCCGTGGGCAGAAGCCAATACCGAAAATGTACCCGGTTTTAGTGCCCTTGCTTATTTCTTCGGCAAACAACTACAGGAGATCCTGGATGTTCCTGTCGGAATAATACATGCATCGTGGGGAGGTAGTTCTATACAGCCATGGATAAGCAATGCAACAATGCGTACTTTTCAAACAGTTAATCTTGATGATGTTGATATAAATAAAAGGACAAACCACATTCCAACTGCCCTTTTTAATGCAATGATTAATCCGCTTATCCCTTTCAATATAAAAGGGGCATTGTGGTATCAGGGAGAATCGAACCGAAGGGAACCCCAAAAGTATAAAGAACTTTTTCCGGCTATGGTTAAAGATTGGCGAACAAGATGGGGACTTGGTGATTTTCCTTTCTATTATGTTCAAATTGCACCATATTATTATAAAGATTATGACGCTTTTCAATCGATAATGAACTCTGCATTTATACGCGAAGTTCAACTCCAATGCGCTAAAGAAATCCCAAATTCTGGAATTGCAATTCTTACAGACATAGGTGCCGAAAAATGCATCCACCCTCCTAAAAAGAAAGAAGCTGCCGAACGACTGGTTTTTCATGCCCTAAATAAAACTTACGGTTTTAAAGGGTTAGATTGCGAATCGCCGGTTTATAAATCGATGGAAATAAAAGAAGGAGGGATCGAACTCAGTTTTGAACATGCAGAAAGAGGCCTTTATGCTTACGGAAAGCTTACAGGATTTGAAATTGCCGGCGCCGACAAAGTGTTTTACCCGGCTGATGCACAAATCGTTTTTAAGCACAAAACCGTTTTTGTTAAAAGCGATAAAGTACCAAACCCGGTAGCGGTAAGATATGCATGGAGCAACTGGGTAGTTGGCTCCTTGTTTGACACCAATATGTTGCCGGCATCGTCGTTCCGCACCGACAATTGGGATAATGCAACCCGCTTTAACGAAAAAGAATAAATGAAGAATATGAAAAAACTTATTTTTATACTAGCAGTAATCTGTTTTGCATTTACAACAGACAATTCACGCCCCATTCATATTTTTATGATTGGCGATTCAACAATGGCGAACAAACCCGAAAAAGCAATCCCTGAAAACGGATGGGGACAGGTATTGCACTATTTCTTTAACGATTCGGTAGTGGTTGACAACCATGCCCGAAACGGCCGCAGCTCCAAAAGTTTTATTAATGAAGGACGGTGGAAGAAAGTTATCACCCAAGTACAAAAGGGCGATTATGTTATTATCCAGTTTGGGCATAACGATGAAAAAAAAGATACTGCCAGACATACCGAACCTTTTGGCTCTTACAAGGTAAACCTTAAAAAATATATTGAGGAAACACGAGAAAAAGGAGGGATTCCAATTCTTTGTACCTCAATTGTACGAAGGCATTTTACCGAAGATGGAACTTTAAAAGACTCGCATGGCGATTATATTGTTGCAGCAAGACAGGTTGCCAAAGAAACCGGCGTGTACTTTATCGACATGGAAGCCAAAACCCGGAAACTAGAAACAGAAATGGGGCCTGAAAAATCGAAACTATTGCATCTTTTCTTCGAGAACGGGACTTATCCGCGCAGACCCAAAGCCTTAAAAGACAACACTCACCTGTCGCAGTTCGGGGCATTTAGCGTGGCAGGATTAGCCGTAGAGGGAATGAAAGAACAAAACATGCCTGTTGTAAAATACTTGTATAAAGAAAATTAACTTTTTACATCATCTATAAAATAATTGAGATACAAAAAACTAATATCTAAAAAAATGACAACATTAGACCATCATCAAAATTCTAAAAAACTGAGCAAACGAAGCATGTTGAGCCTTTTGTTTGGTCTGTTTATTGCCACTTCGCTTTTTGCACAGGAAAATGCTTCCGGAAGGATTCCGGTTTACGAAGTCCCTTATGAATACCCCAACGTTGAAAGTATTAAAGATGCACTAACCCGGGTACGCACCTATTATGAATCGACCAGCACACGCCAGGTCACCGATTCGGAAACAGGACAGGTTATTACCGATTTATCAAAAATCAACCCCAACGCCACTATTTCAAATGGCTTTGCCGGTAGCTGGAGCTATACTAACGGGGTAGTGCTTTCGGCTTTCGAATATATTGACGATGTAACCGGAGATAAAGCTTTCTTTAAAAACAATATCGATTTCTTTAATTGGGTGGTGAAATATCTTCCTTATTTTAAAGAATATGCGGAAAAATACAACAAGAAAAAGATTGGAAACTGGAGTCGAATACATAAATTTCATGCGCTCGATGATTGTGGCTCAATCGGTGCAGCAATGATTAAAACTTACCTGAAAACTAAAAACGAAGATTATTTGAAAGTTATTTATCGGATTGACGAACACGTATCCAAAAATCAATTCAGACTGAACGATGGGACACTTGCCCGCCACCGTCCGCAATACGAATCTATCTGGGCCGATGATTTATACATGAGTGTTCCGTTTCTTGCAAATATGGGGGTATTAACCGGCGACAATAAGTATTTCGACGATGCTGCCCGACAAATACTGCAAATGGCAGAAAGGCTTTACATCCCCGAAAAAGAACTTTTCGACCATGGCTGGAGCGTTACTTCGGGCGATTACGACCCTCGTTTTTATTGGGGACGTGCCAATGGCTGGACTTTAATGGCAATGGCCGAACTGTTAAGCACAATGCCCGAAAACCACAAAGACCGTAAAGAAATCCTCCACCTGTACCGCTCGATGGTTCGCAGCTTGGCAAACCTGCAAGACGGGAAGACCGGGTTCTGGCACAACCTGCTTGATAAAAACGATACTTATCTTGAAACATCATGCACAGCCATGTTTACCTTTGCCATTGCAAAAGGAATTAACGAAGGTTGGATTAGCCATGTTTATGGTCCGGTAGCGTTAACGGGATGGAATGCTTTAACAACAATCATTCAAGATAATGGAGCAGTTGACGGAACTTGCGAAGGAACAACCTTTGCCCACGACAATACCTATTACTATCACCGTGGCAAAAGTATTTATGCAACACATGGCTACGGGCCGGTGCTTTATGCCGGTGCTGAAATGATTCGCTTGTTGCAGAACGATAAAATAGAAGTACAAAAAGCCAGAATAAATGCGCGTAACAGTACGTTTCATTATAAACTAAAAAGCGAATGGCCTGATAAATAATTTTACCTGCTGAGATGAGGAGGTCTTTCATGTAACAAAGTCATCCGATAACTATGAGAAGTGTAAAACAGTCATCGGATGACTAAATGAAGTTACTTTTGGTTCTGAGCAATCTATTTGCCGGAGACTAAAAATAAATAATACGCTGCGGTTAAAAATACTTTTAAGGTACCTCCCTCTCAGCGATCATCTTTCGAAAAGGAAAAAGGACAGATTTACGTTTTTGAAAAAGAAAAAATTAGGCGTATAGTTCTCGCAACATACCGTTATAACTTTAGATATGAAACTTTTATCAACAAGCTAATTGTCAATAACCAACATCAAATATCCAATATAAAATGAATAAGATACAGAAAATACCATTAAGCCTACTGGCAATATTGCTGATGTTTTGTTCCTGTACAACAACGCCAACAAGCACAGCAACACAGATGCCCGAAAAAATTGCGCCTTTCAAAACACCATTTGGCGAATTTAATTTCAACAAGCCACAATTCCCTTCTACCGAAGTAAATATCATTGATTTTGGAGCAAAAGCCGAAGGCAATTTCAAGAATACCGAAGCCATAAACAAAGCGATAAAGACCCTTTCGGAAAAAGGTGGCGGAAAAGTTATTGTGCCTGCCGGACAATGGCTCACCGGGCCAATTGTCTTGTTAAGCAACATCAACCTTTATCTTGAAGAAGGGGCAGAATTGCTTTTTAGCCAAGATTTCACAGACTATCTTCCTGCGGTATTAACCAACTGGGAAGGCACTGAAGTTTACGCTTACTCACCCTTTATTTATGCTTTTAAACAAAAAAACATTGCAATTACCGGAAAAGGCATATTAAACGGGCAAGGCAAGCCGTGGTGGAAAGAACGAGAACGCCAGGGATGGAGCAAAGGAGGCGACTTACTCCGAAAAATGAACGAAAATGAAGTTCCTTTAAATGAACGTCGTTTCGGCTCTATTGAACATTTCTTACCCCCGGTTTTTTTCGGCCCGTTATATTGCAATAACGTTTTAATAGAAGGCGTTTCTTTTAAATATGGTGCATTCTGGACCATCAACCCAAGTTTTTGCGAAAATTTAATAGTAAGAGGTGTATACATTCTTACCAATGGCGATTATGGAGATACACCAAACGGCGATGGTATAAACCCCAATTCGTGCAAAAATGTACTTATCGAATATAACACCCTGGATACAGGAGACGATTGCATTACCATAAAATCCGGAAGAAATAAAGATGGCAGAAGGATTGGAATTCCCTGTAAAAATATCCTGATTCGCTATAACAAAGGACTCCAGGGGCATGGCGGAATTGTTATCGGCAGCGAAATGTCAGGAGGAGTAGAAAATGTTTATGCACACGACTGCCAGTTTTTTGGAACAGACAGGGTTATTCGCATAAAAACGGCAAGAGGACGTGGTGCTTACGTCAAAAACTGTTGGTTTAAAGACATCAAAGCAGATACCATCGAACGTGAAGCGATTCGAATAAACATGATGTACACCGGGGGCGACAGGTTGCCAGCACAGGAAGTAAATGCCGGCACTCCGTTTATAGAAAATATTCATTACGAAAATATTAAATGTGGATACTCAAAACGAAATGTTATCCAGATTATAGGCCTCCCCGAAATGCCCATAAAAAATGTAACCCTGAAAAACATTGAACTTAGTGGCAAAACAGGTATTGACATCCGCGATGCAAAAAACATTTCGCTCGATAGCTTATCCATTTCAAACGAAACAGGAACTTTTATGAAAATAGCATACAGCGAAAATATTGCCGTTGATAATATTGAAATTATAAGTACAGATAAAAATAAAATCCCTTTCGTTTTTAAAGATGTAGAAAAATCGAGTCTCGAAAATGTAACAACAAATATAAAGGGAAAGTTGGTTGAAATTATTGGAAACCCGGAGTCTGTTAAGATTGACGAAAGATTGAAGGGATTGAAAAAAAATTGATGGGAGATTGAAGAAGAAAACTCTTTCATTAGACGCAGTAACAAAATAAACGGACTGGTTTGTTGATTATAAAACTTAAAAGGAGTAGAGGGCGTCTTTCAGCTAAAAAAATCATCCGATGACTATGAATATCGTCAAGCAGTCATCGGATGACTGGCAGAAGTTACTTTGGGTTATGCGCAACGCTTCGCAGGAGACTAAATAAATAATCTTTTTGTAAGCTTAGCGTACTCTGCGATTAAAAATATTCTTGCCCCCCCTCTTTCTAAGAGAAAGGTATAAATTAAATGCGACCATACTTGCGTTCCTGCTGGAACTTATTTGGAACCAGTACCGGAGAGACGGAAGTGTGGTAGGCAAAAGAGACAAAGAAATTATTCCGGAACAATTTCTTTGTTTTTTTTGTGTACTGGAGTCCTTGTGGCAAAAACATACTCAATGCAAATATAATTTTTAGTTTCAGCTCTCAAATCTCTTTTGGTATTGATTATTTTGTCCGAATCAATATATTTGTAGTTATCTAACTATACTCTTTGAATTATAATAAATCAAATATTGAACTTATAAAGCTACTGAAAAAAGGAGATATTGTTGCTTTCGATGCCCTCTATAAGAAATACTCAAAAAGATTATATGGCTTTGTTTTTCGTTATATAAAACATGATGCAGACACCGAGGAAATAGTTCAGGAAGTTTTTATAAAAATATGGAGAAGCCGCGATAAGATTAATATTTATTCTTCTTTTGAATCTTTTCTGTTCACCATAGCCCACAATGCAACGGTAAACCTGATTAAAAAACGGGTAACAGAACAAAAATATATAGAACATATAAAATCAATTCAACGCATTGGTGAAACTTATGAACTTACTGATGAAATTCATTATAAAGAATTAAAGCATAAGCTCCAGGGCTTGTTAAATGAATTATCTCCCCGTCAGAAAGAAATATTTCAACTAAGCAGGGAAGAGGGCTTAAGCCATAAAGAAATAGCCGAAAAATTAGGAATTTCAGCAAATACAGTAAAAAACCACCTGGTAACTACACTCTCTTTTTTAAAAGGCAACCTTGATAATGGCCTACTGATTAGCGGATTGTTTGTTAGTTTGTTCCTATAATATCGAAAAAAAAGAAAAAAATCATTTTTTACTAGTCCTTTCTGTTTCGTTTATTGTATAACTTGTAAAACATATCATTATTGATAGTTTAATTGGTTTTGTATCGGAACCTCATTTATAGTGAGGTTCCGATCTTAAAAAGAAAAATGACAAAAGAACTACTGGAAAAATATCTGAACAACTGTTGTTCCTCGCAGGAAGTTGAGGAAATTGTCGGATGGATGAAGCAACACTCTTTTTTTACTGAAAGCCAAAAACTTGGAAAAATAGACTGGCAACACTTTAAGAAAGAAGACAGCACTGTTTCGGAAGAAAGACTGGATAGCCTCCTTGATAAAATCCACCATAAATTAAATATCGAAGAATCCCGTATCATTCAAATAAAAAGTAACAGGCTAATTAGCCGGTTATCGAAAGTAGCAGCTGTTGTTTTAATCCCGGTTCTGACTTTTTTGCTTTATACAATTTCTGAAAATAACAGGTTGACAAACCAAATTACAACTGTATCTGTCGATTCTTTGGAAGTAATAGCTCCGGTTGGTTCGCGGACAGTTGTTGAACTGTCGGACGGGTCGGTAGTTCATCTTAATTATGGCAGCCGGATAAAATACCCACAAAATTTTTCAGGAAGAACCCGGGGTGTCGCTTTAATTGGCGAAGCTTATTTTGAGGTGAGCCACAACCCTGACAAACCTTTTGTGGTTAATACCGACGGTATTAATATCAGGGCACTAGGAACGGTATTTAACGTTAATGCATACCCCGAAAACAACGATATTGCCACTACGCTTGTAGAAGGAAAGGTGGTAGTTGAAGAGCTGAAAAACAATGGGCATATAAAAGCAATAAAAGAAATGCTTCCCGGCCAGCATTTGAGATACGAAAAAAATACGGGAGATCTAAAATCAAGCCGGGGGCGGGTCGGGAAATACATTGCATGGAAAGACGGGAAGCTGGTTTTCGAGAATGAATCAATAGACCAGGTAGCCCAAAAGTTAAGCCGGATGTTTAATGTTGAAATACAGGTTAACAACGAAGTAAAAAAGTACAGATATACAGTAACCTTTGTTGACGAACCGCTTTTCCAGATACTTGATTTATTGTCGGTTGCAACACCTATCAAGTACCGAATATTGCCCCGCACTAAAAATCCTGACGGGACATTTTCGAAACAGGTAATAATAATTGAGCAAAAAAACTAAAGTCTAATCAAACCTAATTACAACTAAATTGCCTATGAACAAACTAACTCTTTAAAAACAACAGGGAAATGCTACCAACATTTCCCCGAAGATTGTAAAAATTCCCCTGTACGTTTCACTTTACAGGGACATTTCTAATTAAATCAATACAAAAGTATGAAAAAAAAATTCTGTTTTTACCGGAATAAGAAATTTTTCGGGCTAACTAAACGATTAAAAATAATGAAACTAACGATTCTTCTATTATTGGTTTCAGTAACTGGAGTCTTTGCCAATAAAAGTTATGCTCAAAACAAAAGACTCAATTTAAATATGCGCGAAGCCACTGTTAAAGAGGTTTTAAACAGTATTGAAAAACAAAGTGAATTTTATTTTCTGTATAGCGAAGACCTTATTAATATAAAAAGAAAGGTTAATATAACCATTGAAAATAAAAAAATAGAACAAGCCTTAAATCTTATATTTGAAGGCACTGCTGTTAATTATTCCATACGCGACCGTATTATCGTATTAACAATCCCGGAAGTGCTTCCCGAGAATTCAGGCATATTGCAGCAACAAAGAACAGTTTCGGGGAAGGTGACCGATGAATCGGGACAGCCACTGCCTGGGGTTACCGTGATTGTGAAAGGAACCACAACCGGAACAATTACCGATGTTGACGGAAAATATACAATATCAAATATTTCAGAAGGAGCAATATTACAGTTTTCGTTTGTTGGAATGAAAGCGCAGGAAATTGAGATTGCCGCTCAAACGGTTGTAAATATAACATTAGAAAGCTCTACTATTGGATTGGAAGAAGTCGTTGCTATTGGTTATGGAACTATGAAGAAAAGAGATTTAACCGGTTCCGTGTCATCAATTTCCTCTGACAAAATAAAAGAACGTTCATCTGGTAATGTCCTTCAATCAATTTCAGGACAGCTTGCCGGGGTAAAAATTACACAAAATTCGGGAGCCCCTGGGATGGCTCCGTCAATCCGGGTTCGTGGGGCGTCGTCTATTACATCCGGAACAACCCCTCTTTATGTTATCGATGGTATCCCGCTTGAAGATGCAACAACCCATGACGGTAATGGGCAATCGGGTTCAAGCGACCTGGGTTATAACATGAACCCATTGAACAGCATTAACCAAAGCGACATTGAGTCTATAGAAGTGCTGAAAGATGCTTCGTCTACCGCAATTTACGGCTCACGCGGGGCTAACGGGGTAGTGTTGATTACGACCAAACAGGGGAAGGCCGGAAAAAATCGCATTGAGGCCAGCTACGAATTTGGAATATCGAAAGTAGCTCGTACCGTAGAAATGATGAATGGCCCCGAATTTATTGAATGGGCAACCTATTACCGAAACAATACCTGGCAAACTTTGGGAGGAAACATCGACGACCCAAACGATGTACGACCGTTACAATACCAAATCCCCTCAATGTTTAGCGATCCAGAATGGCTGGAAAGAATTGGACAGGGGACTGACTGGCAAGATGTACTTTTTCGTACTGCCTATACCCATAATGCACAGGTTTCTGCATCAGGAGGTAGTAAAAAAACTCAATATTTATTGTCTGTCGGTTATTTGGATTCTGAAGGAGTTGTTGAAAATTCATATTACGACAGGCTAAATGTCAGAACCAACCTTCGCCATAAATTTTCGGATAAATTCAGAACCGGGATGAATATATCTCTATCCAGGTCTGAAAGCCAGATGTTTGGAGACAAAGGAAAATCAGATGCAGTAAGTATGGCATTACAGTCAGATCCGATATTTCCTGTTTTTACCGAAAACGGGACATTAAGCCACCGCGATCCCGAGTCAATCTGGAATGTATTTGAGCCTTATTATTTTCAATTGTGGCACCCATATTCTTATACTCGCGAAACCGAAAATGAGAAAATAATTAATAATATCATGGCTGCCTCTTTTCTGGAATATGACATTCTTCCCGGGTTAACATTGAAAACAAGTATGAGCGGAACTACCGACTATCAATTATATCAAGATTATCGGAACACCGGGCAAAATTACGGTCAGGCACAATACAGGGAAGCAGAGGCAAACCAAAAAAGCCAGTTGCTTTTTAACTGGATATGGGAAAATACCCTAAACTACAACAAATCGATTGGAGATCATAGTTTGGCAGCTTTTTTAGGATATTCGGTACAAAAGCAAAGAACAGACTACGAAGAAATTACTGCATCTGGATTTCCGAATGACTTGGTAAAAACCATAAACGCTGCCACAACTATTTCTGATGCCGAAACAACAAAAACAGAATGGTCTATGATTTCTTATATAGCACGTGCGAATTATTCCTATAAAGGGAAATACCTTTTTTCGGCTGCTTTACGTTCTGACGGAAGTTCCCGCTTTGGGGCAAACAGCCGTTGGGGATATTTTCCATCGGCTTCTGTTGGCTGGCGGATGTCTGAAGAAAAATTTATGAAAGGGACCAGCAAATGGTTAGACAATCTGAAATTACGCCTTAGTTATGGGGTAACCGGAAACAACCAAATACCCAATTACGGAGCAATCAGTCAAATGAGCTACTCTTCTTATGTCATGAACGGAACAAACACCAGCGGGATGTATCAATCTGAATATGTTGATAAAAATTTAAAATGGGAAAAAACAAACCAGGTAAATATAGGCTTCGACGCATCGCTGTTTAACAACCGGTTAATTTTTTCTTACGATTATTATTATTCAAAAACAAAAGACCTGTTGTTAGATGTCCCAATCCCTGATATTCTCGGTTATTCAAGCACCCTTACCAATATTGGAGAGTTAGAGAACAAGGGCATGGATTTTACCGTTTCAACCCGAAATTTAACCCGGAAATTTAAATGGAATACAGAATTTAATATTTCCGGAAACAGAAATAAAATACTCAAACTTGGTACAAACGATTCTCAAATTGAAATGACACGTAACTCCTGCAGTATACTAATTGAGGTTGGAAAACCTTTGGGAAATTATTATGGGTATAAATATGAAGGAGTAATAATGAGCGAAGCAGAATTAACACAGTACCCTGTTTTTGCAAATAGTGAAGCAGGAGACCCCAAAATACGGGATGTTAACGGCGACAAATTAGTAGATTCGAAAGACCGCACTATAATAGGCAACAGTAACCCTGATTTTACCTGGGGCTTAACCAACTCATTTAGCTATAAAGGATTTGATATGAGCGTACTGATAACAGGATCTTACGGTAACGAAATTTTTAACCAACAGGCACGCTTTACTATGATTGGACGGGCAAACCGTAACGCCTACAAGGAAGCATTTGGTTTTTGGCGATCGGAAGAAAATCCGGGCGACGGCTGGCATTGTAAGCCCAGAGACGGACAAAACACCATGCAAAACCAGGCTTCGTCTTATTGGGTAGAAGATGGAACATTTGTAAGAATAAAAAATATACGTTTAGGATATACGCTTCCTAAACACCTTTTTCAACAAATAGGTGCAACGGTAAAATTATACCTAAATATTGAGAATGCTTATGTATTCTCTGATTACATAAACTTTGATCCCGAGGCCAGTACTTTTCAAACCGGGATATTCCAGGGATTTGATTATGCGGCTTATCCCAGCCCAAGGGTATGTACAATCGGGGTTAACCTTAATTTTTAATTAATAATAATTATGAAAACATTAAAACATATAGTATTATTAATTGCGTTCTCTTTCCTTATGGGAGCATGTGGTGAAGATTTTTTGGATTTGACTCCGCAATCGAACGCAAACGCAGATGATTTTTACAGGAATGATTCCGAAATTCAAACAGCAATAGTTGCTTCTTACAGTAGCCTTTATGATGTTTACGGGGCAGTTAATGTTATGTACTTTTTCGGAGCCCTTTGTTCTGACGATGCCTATACCGATGATCAAGGTCTAGGAGATTATGTAGAATTTCAATATGTAAATATTACTCCGTCCAATAATGAAGTACTAGCTGCCTGGCGATTGTTCTACCAGGCAATAACCCGGATTAATAAAATTGTGGAAAGTTTGGAAAATATGGATTTGTCAAACAAAACTGTTTATGAAGCAGAAATGAAATTCTTAAGGGCATTGTATTATTTCAACATGACTCAAATTTGGGGAGGAGTACCATTAGTAACAACATCTATGAGTTTGGATGAAGCTTACAAAAAGGGGCGTGCTTCCGTTGATGAAATGTATACCCAAATTATCGAAGATTTAAATTATGGGATACAGGAACTACCACATAAGGGCAGCGAAAGGGCAACCGGAGTAGTTACAAAAGGAGCCGCTTATGCCTTGTTAGGAAAGGTATATTTAACCAAGGGGGATAAAACAAACGCCACCTCCTCGTTAATGAATATATACAATAATGAATATTCACTGACCCCCAACTATTCCGACCTTTGGGATATGGACAAAAAAAACGGGGTTGAATCAATCTTCGAAATTCAATACCTCGGTGGTGCCGAAAATTCTCCAAGCTATTATTGGGCAATGTATTCTCCTGCCAATAACGCAGGGGCGGTAACACTACAGGGCGCTGGGCACAATCAGGTAACCGACGACCTTTGGAATGACTATGAAGAAGATGATCCTCGTCGCAATATTTCAATTCAAGATGGATGGACTACTATCGCAGGGGTGTTTAATTCAACCCGTTTCCCTATTAAGTGGGTCGACGAAACTGAAAACTACGACGGAAACAGTGAGGCTGCAAATAATAATTTTATTGTATTACGCTATGCCGATGTATTATTAATGTTGGCAGAGGCAACCGGAGATGAGCAATATCTTAATGAAGTAAGAAACCGTGCAGGCTTACCTCTTTATGGAACTTCCGAATATCCTTCAGAAAAATACCCAAGTCTTGCTTTGGCCATTGAGCATGAGCGCAGGGTAGAACTGGCTATGGAATTTCACAGGCTTTTCGATCTAAAACGCACAGGCAGGGCAATGGAGGTATTAAAAACTTCATCCAAAAATAAAACCGGTTTATTGGATAATATAACAGAGAATAACTTATCTTGGCCAATTCCTGAATCTGTGATTGATCAAAATCCTGATCTTTGGCAAGAATTACAGAATCCAGGATACTAAAATAATATCAGGTTAAAATCTGGGAAAGGAACTGTTGGGGATAAACAGGCTGTTTTATTACTCCTTAACAGTTCCTTTAGTTAACAAATTTCAAACCGTATTTTAGTCGAAAAAATGAATCTAATTCAAAACAAAATGAACAAATTAATACTTCTGATTTTATCCACTTGTTGTATTCCGGCTTGCTTATTTGCACAACCAATAAACCCTGCCGAACCGGTAAAATACATCGGGACAGACGGAACTTCTAACAGCGACTACAAAACGGGGTATCACGACGGGCAAATGCAGCCGGCAATAGGAGTGCAAAACTACCAGATAATGAGGGCCAATCGTACTCATCCCGAAAAATCGGATGGATTGGGCTGGACCTATAACCATGCTCCCAACCTGGCCTACTGGAATAATAAATTTTATTGTCAATACCTGGCAAACCCTGTGGGCGAACATATTGTCCCCGGGGCAACGCTGCTAACAACTTCCCCCAACGGGAAAAACTGGGACAAACCCCAAATCATCTTCCCGATTTATTTTACTGCCGACAGCAATGCATCTGTCGAATATCATTTTATGCACCAGCGAATGGGTTTTTACGTAGCACCCAATGGCCGGTTACTCACGATGGGATTCTATGGCGATCCTTACGGAAATGGCATTGGACGGGTTGTCCGCGAAATATATAAGAACAACGAATTGGGCCCGGTTTTTTTCATAAAAATGAACAAAACATGGAAAGGCGAAATAAAATACCCGACCTACACCGAATCTGCCGATACCGGTTTTGTTGAGGCCTGTAATGCGTTTTTGGCAGATAAAGTCAGGCGGATGCAATGGTGTGAAGAGAACCGGAACACCGAGAACGCCGAAGATTTTTTCCGTGTCCCATTGATCGATGACGGCAACGAAAAAAAGCCCGGACAGGCATTCTGCTTTTACACCCTTCCCGACAGCACCTTAATCGGATTTTTTAAAAGCCGTTGGGTAACAACTTCAACAGACAATGGCAATACATGGTCTCAGCCCGTACAATGCAACACCCTCACTTACGGAGGTGCAAAAATATGGGGGCAGCGAATGGATAACGGTCAATATGCTTTAGTGTACAACCCAACAAACAGCATGGCACGCCACCCGCTAAGCATTGCCACCAGCAACGATGGCATAAATTACAATCACTTACTGAATGTACACTGCGAAGTGCCTGTTAAACGTTATTGGGGAGCACAAAAAAGACCAGGGCCGCAATATGTAAGGGGAATTATTGAAGGCAACGGCAATCCTCCGGGAAACGACATCTGGGTTGTTTATTCTGAAAGTAAAGAAGATATGTGGGTTGCGCGGATTCCGGTTCCGGTAAAAGGAGAGGTGAACGGGCAGGTAGATGATAACTTCAATGAAATGGAATTAGGCGGTGTTGTTAAAAACTGGAATATTTATTCTCCCCGGTGGTGTCCGGTTGAAATCAGTACATCGCCCAATACGCCTGAAAATGTTTTAATGTTGAAAGATTTTGACCCTTACGATTATGCAAAAGCAGTCAGGGTATTTCAAAAATCGGAAAAGGTTAACATTAAGTTTGATTTATTTGTAGAATCGAATGCAGAAATACTTGCCATTGAAATAGTTGCAGGAAACGGGGCAAGATGCATACAAACACAGCTGGACAAAAAAGGTGTTTTCCGGGCTAAAAACGGCGAAAAAGCCTTAACTGCCACAACTTCTGCAGTCTTGGGAAAATGGGTGCCGGTTGAATTTGGTATTGATACTGATAAAAATAAATATTATGTTCGGCTTAATGGGAAAAAGATTGTTGAAAATTACAAATTTGCAACCAATGGTCAACCCGAACGTATTGTTTTCCGGACAGGCAAATACCGTTTAACCGACGATGTACAGAAATATAAAAGCGGCGACAAATCCACCCCCGGATGGGATGAACCCGGGGCAGACGAACCTGTTGCCCCCGCAGTTTTTTACATCCGAAATTTTAATGTAAAGAATAATTAGTACTGTTTTATAGGCTATTCTACCTAAAAGTAGCTTTTGCTGCATTGCGGCATATCCAATTGCCTAACGGGATTATTATAAGTGCCGTTTTAGGCAATGTACTGAGTTTATCGAAATATACAAGGTGAAATAAACCAAAAAATTTATTCTACACATCCGTGTCGATTAAAATACATAAGAACGATGCACCCCAAAATGGCAGTTGGCCGTTTTTCGCATTGAGCAAAGCTAAATCTCGATAAACATTGGGGTGCGCAGAAAAACAAAAAAAAATGGCTAACGGTAAATCCGCCAGCCATTTTTCTTCCGATATTAAATCATCAGTCGTTCCTCTCAATAAGAAAGAAACTCAAACTTAATAATTTTATTTTATCAAAAATCTATTCTGTTTCTAAAAAAATAGTTTGTGCACGGTTAGGTCCCACCGAAGCAACGGTAACAGGAACCCCAATTTCTTCTTCAATAAAACTGATGTAATTATTCAGCTCTTCCGGAAATTCGTTTTGTTCTTTCAGATTTGTCAAATTTGTTTTCCAGCCGGGCAGTTCTACATAAACCGGTTTTACCTCATCGTTTAATTCGAATGGAAAATGTTCCACAACCTCCCCGTCAATTTCGTAGCCCACACACACTTTAATGGTATCAAAATCGTCCAGCACATCGGCTTTCATCATAATCAGTTCGGTAACACCGTTTAACATTACGGAATATTTCAAGGCTACCAAATCTAGCCATCCGCAACGACGCGGACGACCTGTTGTTGCTCCGAATTCGTGTCCGGCCTGGCGCATCTTTTCCCCGGTTTCATCGAAAAGCTCGGTAGGGAAAGGCCCCATGCCTACACGTGTGCAATAGGCTTTGAAAATACCAAATACGTTCCCAATGGTTCCTGGCGCAACTCCCAGCCCGGTACATGCTCCGGCACAAATCGTATTAGAGCTGGTAACAAACGGATACGAACCAAAATCAACATCCAGCAAAGTACCCTGTGCTCCTTCGGCCAATACCGTTTTGCCTTCCTGCAAGGCATTGTTAATCAAATGCTCAGTATCTACAATTTTGAATGACTTTAACAATTCAACGCCCTCAAACCATTCTTTTTCGCATTCTGTCAGCATCGACTGATAATCGAATTTAAAAAATTCAGTTAACAAAACTTTATGGTTATTAATTCGTTCTGCATATTTTTCATCGAAATTATGCAAAAGGTCGCCAACCCGAAGTCCTTCACGCCCGATTTTATCTTTATAGGTGGGACCAATTCCTTTTAAGGTTGATCCTATCTTTGTATCGCCTTTTTGTTGTTCCGATGCAGCATCCAGAATACGATGGGTAGGCAAAATCATGTGTGCCTTTTTAGAGACGTACAAATTCTTTGATATGTCAACCCCTATTTGGTTCAGCGATTCTATTTCTTTCTTAAAAATTACCGGGTCTATTACCACCCCGTTTCCTATTACATTAATTTTATTTTCGCGAAAAATACCCGACGGAATTGTATGCAATACGTGCTTTATATTGTTAAATTCCAAAGTATGACCGGCATTTGGGCCTCCCTGAAAACGCGAAATAACTTCATATTTAGGGGTTAATACATCAACGATTTTTCCTTTACCCTCGTCACCCCACTGAAGACCCAGTAAAACATCTACCTTCATTTTTCTTTATTATAATTATTTTACATACAAAACCATGGAAACAAATCTGTTCTGACCGATCCCCATGGTTTTGATTCAGCGTATAAAAGTACGATTATTTTTGGATAACTGATATTTTTTTATAAAAAGATTTGAGTTGGAGGTAGGATTACTTCTTTCATCTGTCTAAATTTTTGTGAAGCCCGTTTGTTAGGTGAGATAAAATAACTGTCATGCTCCTGGGGGCCTCAGTTATAATCTCAGCCATGGGCTGTTAAATATAATTACTAAATTTTTATTCGAGAGTCTTTTAAATCCGACACTTTATTAGTGTGTTTGTCGAAACAATTCGACACTTCAAGATAGAAGCATTCTTAAAACTTCAATTGGAAGCGTTTCTACTGTTGCGGGTTATAGAACGATTTGTTGCGGCGTTTCTTTTTTTTCCCTGCCAACTGCGACTTTCTTATTAGTTGTTGAGCCTGCGATGCACTGGGTTCTGTAGAAACGCCTTTTTCTATTCCGGCTTTATATATTTCCCATAAATATACAGGGTATGGTGAGATAGCTCAAAATTATGTTCTTTGCAGGTATCTTCAATAATCTCTCTGATCCTAGGATCCTGAAATTCCATCACATCACCTGTTTTTATATCAATCAGGTGGTCGTGTTGTTTCGTTGCAAAGGCTTTTTCAAACTGGGCAATATTCTTCCCAAATTGATGTTTTACAACCAGTTTACATTCGAGCAACAAATCAATTGTATTGTATAGTGTAGCCCTGCTTACCCGGTAATTTTTATTTTTCATCGAAATGTACAACGATTCAATATCGAAATGTTCATCCCGACAATAAATTTCGTCCAATATGGCAAATCGCTCCGGTGTTTTTCTATGCCCGTTTTTTTCGAGGTATTCGGTAAAAATATTCTTAACGGTTTCTCTTGTGTTTTGGTTATTCATAATTAAACCAATTTAAAATAAAAGTCAAAAATAAGTATTTTTTTTGTTTGATTCAATTATTCATTAAGGTTTTCGATGCGGGTTACATTTTCAATTCCTTTTATTGTTTTGAGGGACGCAATAAGGGCATTAAGGTCTTCTGCATTATGTATATAAAGAAACACATCTCCTTTAAAGATTCCTTCATGCGTATCGAATTTCACCGAGCGCATATTAATGTTATTTCCTTTTGAGATCATTGAGGTTACTTTATTCACAATCCCCAGCCTGTCAAGTCCTTCGAGGTTTAGCCGGGTAAGATACGACTGGCGTTTAAATTTGCTCCATTCGGCCTTTACTATTTTCTCGCCCTGGTTGGCTATAAATTTGGCAATCTGGGGGCAATCGGCTTTATGAACGGTTACGTGGTTGTCGGTATCCAAATATCCCACAACGGGGTCGCCAGGGATAGGATTACAACATTTGGCCAGCGAAAATGCAACTTGATTTTGCTCTTCTTTTAGTTTAAAGGTCTCTCTTTTATCAATTTTCTCCGCAGAATCTTCTTTATTTTTTTTCTTATTGCCTCCGCCAAATGATATGGCCCAGAATTTAGCCAGTTTACTTCTTGACTTTTTTCCAACAATTTCTTTCAGGTCTGCCAAATCTATAAACCCCATGCCAGCTTCCGAATAGAGTTGATCTTTGTTATTCAGGTTATAATGAGCTGCAAGTTTTTTCAGATTATTCGAACTTAAAGGTTCTTTAGCTTTCAAAAATGCCTCTTCAATCAGTTGTTTTCCATTCTCTATGTGTTTATTTTTTTCGAGTTTAAAGGCATTTTTTATGTTCCCCCGGGCTTTGGCAGTAACCGAAAATTTCAGCCATTCTGGTTTTGGCGTCTGACTGTCGGAAGTCAATATTTCAATTTGATCGCCGGTTTGTAATTCATAATTAAGCGGGCACAATTTCTGATTAACTTTTGCGCCTATACATCTGTTTCCCAAATCGGTATGCACCTCATAAGCGAAGTCTAAAACACAGGCTCCTTGGGGTAATGCAAACATATCTCCTTTGGGCGTAAAAACATTGATTTCAGTGTCGTACAAATTCAGTTTAAAGTCATCCAAAAAGTCAAAAGCATCGGAACTATCGCTTTGTAAAAGCACCCTGATTTGTTCAATCCAAGGATCCAGTTCATTCTCGAAAGTACTAATATCTTTGTAACGATAATGTGCTGCAAATCCGTGCTCGGCAACATCATCCATGCGTTTGGTACGAATCTGCACTTCCACCCAGTTTCCGCGAGGCCCCATTACAGTAACATGTAACGATTCGTAACCGTTGGCCTTTGGAATAGTAATCCAGTCGCGAATACGCTCGGGCTTGGGATTGTAAATGTCTGTTACCATCGATAAAACCTGAAAGCATTGCAACTTTTCGGGAATCCCTTTTTCGGGTTTAATTACAATCCGAATGGCCAATATGTCGTAAACCTCATTAAACGGCACCGATTTATTCTGCATTTTTTGCCAGATTGAGTAAGATGTTTTTAGTCGATGACTTACTTTGCAGGCAATCTTCTCAGTTTTTAATTTTTCCTCAATAGGCCGGATAAATTCATTTACCAAGTAATTTCTTTTTTGCTCCTGGTCGTGTAACAGTAATTGTATCTTCTCGTATTCTTCCGGCTGTTTATGTCTGAAACTAAGCTCTTCGAGTTCACTTTTTATGGCATACAATCCTAGCCGGTGGGCTAACGGGGAATAAAGAAATAGTGTTTCCCCGGCAATTTTAATTCGTTTTTGGGGAGGCATGGCATCCAGAGTCCGCATGTTATGCAGGCGGTCGGCAATTTTTATCAGAATTACACGCACATCGTCCGACAAGGTCATTAATAATTTTTTCAGGGTTTGCGCATGGCTTGCATCAAAATTTCCTGAAAGTTTTGTGAGTCCGTCAACAATCCGAGCTACACGTTCGCCAAACATACTTTCAATGTCCGAAAGCCGGTATTCGGTATCTTCGACAACATCGTGTAACAGCGCCGAGACAATTGATGTGGCACCTAATCCCAAATCTTTGGCTACAATTTTAGCAACAGAAATAGGGTGGATAATATATGGCTCGCCTGACTTGCGTTTAATCCCGTCGTGTGCAGCATTGGCAAAACGGAATGCCTTTTCGATACGTTCAATCCTTCCCTCGTCGAATTTCTTCTTCAGTTTGCGAAGAAAATCCTGGTAATTATCTTCGATATATCTTATTTCTGCCGGAGTAAAATGTTCCACTTACTAGCCCTCTGTCTGTTTAAAAAAATAGAATTCCCTTAAAAAGAGCCCAATATATAAATTCTCTTTTGGAATTGTTTTTTCTGGCTGTAACTTTTTTTTATTTGTGTTGTTTTGTATCAAACAATTCTTTGGGAGATGCAATCGATTATTTCCGGAATCTGGCCGGGTTCGAACCATTGCATTTCGTCATCGCGACGAAACCAGGTAAGTTGTTTTCGGGCGTATCGTCTCGAATTTCTTTTGATGAGTTCAATGGCTTTTTCTCGGGATATATCTCCATCGAAAAAAGAAAAGAGTTCGCGATAACCAACAGTATTCAGTGCATTTAACGAGCGATAGGGATATAGTTTCCGGGCTTCCGCTATTAATCCGTTTTCGACCATTTGATCAACCCGCAGGTTAATACGCCGGTGCAAAATCTCACGGTCGCAGTTTAAGCCGATTTTCAGAATGTTGAATGGCCGTTCTTTAGGCGTTTTGGAAAGAAAAGAAGAATAAGGCTTCCCGGTTAACAGACTAATTTCCAGTGCATGAACAATTCGATTAGGATTTTTCAAATCAACATTCTGATAATATTCGGGGTCAAGCTGTTTGAGTTGCAGTCGCAAGCTTTCCAGCCCTTCTTGTTCCAATTGTTTTTTCAGTGTTGCCCTGATTTCAAGATCAGCATCCGGCATGGCATCAATGCCTTTGCAAATAGCATCAACATAAAGCATTGAACCTCCTACCAATAATAAAATGTTGTTTTTCAGAAAAAGTTTTTCGAGTAACTGAAGCGCTTCGGTTTCGTAACGACTGGCATTGTAACTTTCTCTAACAGAATGTGAATGAATAAAATGATGAGGAACCGCTGAAAGTTCTTCTGGAGAAGGAACCGCAGTGCCGATACTTAATTCTCTGTAAATCTGCCTGGAATCACAGGAAACAATTTCGGTACAAAAATGTTGCGCAACTTTAATACTTACCGCTGTTTTGCCAATGCCGGTAGGGCCACTTATTACCACAAGAAATTTTGCCATACGTTTTTCTATCATTACTCACTATCGTGCAAATTAAGAACAAAAAAAAGACTGTTCAAAATAATAAAAACAGGACAACAGGAGACCACAAACATCAAAATAAAACGAACGAACGCTATCATCAATAGTCATCCTAATATACCTACAGCATCAAGGAACAACAAGAGAAATCCGTCTTCTGTTTTAGCTCACATTGAGGGATTTACAAACATTTATCCGTGTACGAACACGAAGAATGAAAAATTTCGTTATTTTTGTATCTATCGGAGCATAAGAATTAATGTAATTATTTTAAAATAAAACAGTTATCGAACCAAATAAACAAATACGGATAAAAGATATTGCCGAACGGGCAAAAGTATCTATCGGGACAGTCGACCGGGTATTACACAACCGGGGAGAAGTAGCAGAATCTACAAAGAAGAAAATTCTTAAAATTGTTGAAGAGCTCAATTATCATCCCAATATATTGGCAAGTACACTTGCATCTAAAAAATCAGCAATTTTTGCCACCTTACTTCCGCAACCTCCTTCAGAAGAAGGCTACTGGAGCAAACCGATTAAAGGGGTAAAAAAACGCATTGAAGAACTGCCTCAGTATGGGGTGCAGCACCAAACTTATACTTTTAACCAGTTTGACTCGAAAAGTTTTGTAGACGAAGCCAATAAAATACTGGACTTAAAACCCGATGGCGTTGTTCTGGCACCATTCTTTAAAAAAGAATCGTTGAATTTTATTGCCAAATTAAAAAAACTGGAAATACCTTTTGTTTTTATCGATTCAGAAATTAAAAATGCCGGACAACTCTGTTACATAGGGCAGGACTCCTATCAAAGTGGTCATGTGTCGGGCAAATTATTAGATCTTTTAGTTACCGAAGGAAACATCATGGTTATTCACTTTGCCAAAGAAATGGACAACCAAAATCACCTGGTACTACGCGAAAAAGGATTTTACGACTGGTTCAAAAATAATCCGAAAAATATTCACCAATTATTTACGACTGAAATTCCGGACACAAACGATAAGTGTTGGACTCAAAGAGTAGAAAAACTTATTTCGGAAAAAGAAATAAAAGGCATTTTCGTAACCAATTCGAAAGTTTTTTTTATTGAACAGCTGTTTAAAAAACTAAAACATAATTCAATAAAAGTTATAGGACACGACTTCTTAAAAGAAAATATTGATTGCCTGAAAAACGGAATCGTCAACTTCCTCATCTGTCAACGACCCGAGGAGCAGGGATATAATGCAATAAACAGTTTGTTCAGGCATGTGGTACAAAAAATGAAAATTTCCAAGAAAAATTATACATCAATTGATATTCTTACCAAAGAAAACGTTGATTACTATAAGGAATTTAAATAATAAAAAACATGCAAGCATTATCATTTAACGACTTAAAAGACAAGGTATGTGTAATGACCGGAGGTGCCGGAGTTTTAGGACATGCCATGGTTAGTGCAATTGCTTCGGTTGGCGCCAAAGTTGCAATTGCTGACATCAACAAGGAAGTGGCAGATAAAGTTGCCGCAGAAATTGCCGCAAGCTCAGGGGCAAAAATAATTGGAGTAAAAGCCAATGTGCTCGACAAAACTTCGCTTGAAGCTGCAAAGGCTGAAATCAACGAAAAACTGGGCGACATTGATGTCCTGATTAACGGGGCAGGAGGCAACAGTCCGCAGGCTACAACAAAAGTAGAACAAATGCTGGACGAAAACCTTGATAACCTGGACGATACATTTTACGGACTGGAAATGGAAGGGTTCGATAAAGTATTTGCCCTGAACTTTAAAGGAACAATACTGCCTACAATGATTTTCACCCGCGACATGCTGAAAAAAAAGAAAGGAGTTGTACTGAACATCTCATCCATGAATTCGTACAAACCGCTTACTAAAATTCCGGCTTATTCGGCAGCAAAAGCCTCAATTAACAACTTTACGGAATGGCTCTCGGTACATTTGGCCAAAGTAGGTATTCGTGTAAATGCAATTGCTCCCGGATTTTTTATCACCAACCAAAACCGATTCCTGGTGCTGGACGAAAAAACAGGAGGATACTCGCCCCGCGGACAAAAAATTGTAGACAACACGCCAATGGGAAAATTCGGAGAACCGGAAGACCTGCAAGGGGCAACATTGTTCCTTATTTCTGATGTTTCCAAATTCATTACAGGTATTGTAATCCCGGTTGACGGAGGATACAGCGCTTTTGGTGGGGTGTAAAACGTCTCGCTAATACGCTAAAGGAAAAAACAATGAAGAACTAATTAAAAACGGGAATAACAAGAATAGTAAATAACTTATAAAATAGTTCGTAAAGACACACAAAAAATTGCGGCTTTGCGACTTTGCGAAAAGATTATGGCATTAGAACAAACATGGAGATGGTACGGGCCTTCTGACCCGGTAACGTTGCAGGACATTCGCCAGGCAGGAGCAACAGGTATCGTAACGGCTTTGCACGAAATTCCGAACGGCGAAGTATGGAGCGAGAAAGCTTTATTGGAACGGAAACGTTTAATTGAATGGGACGACACAAAAACACCTGCCAAACCAAGAGGGTTAACCTGGTCGGTAATTGAAAGCATTCCGGTGCATGAGGATATAAAACAGGCCAGGCCTGATCGCGACAGATTAATTGATAATTATATCGAAAGCATCCGAAATGCAGGAAAAGCTGGCATACCTGTACTTTGCTACAATTTTATGCCGGTGGTTGACTGGACCCGGACAAACCTGAATATGGAACTGGAAGACGGAGCCCGCGCCCTGTGTTTTGATATGATTGACTTTGTTGCCTTCGACGTTTTTATACTAAACAGAGAAGGAGCAAAAGAAAGCTACGACAATGGTTTGTTTAAAAAAGCACAACACCGCTTTGAATCGATGAACGGCGAAAAACGTTACGAACTGGAACGGACAATTATTGCAGGGCTGCCCGGAGCAGAAGAAACGTACACCTTGGATCAGTTCCGCGAAAAATTAGCCGAATACAAAAACATTGACGACAAAACGTATCGGGAAAATCTAAAATACTTTTTAGAAAGAATTGCTCCAGTTGCTGAAGAAAGCGGAGTAAAACTGGCCATTCATCCCGACGACCCGCCATTTTCGCTCTTCGGACTACCCCGTGTGGTTAGCACCGAAAAAGATTTGGAATTCCTGATGGGAGTATACGATAGTGTTTACAATGGCTTTACGCTTTGTACCGGTTCGTTGGGAGTAAGAGCCGACAACGACCTTGCCGGAATGGTAAAACGCCACGGGGCAAAATTAAACTTTGCACACCTGCGCAGCACCCAACGCGATGAGCTAAACGGATTTCACGAAGCAAGTCATTTGCAAGGCAATGTAGATATGTACGGCGTAATGCTGGCCATACTCAAAGAACAACGCAGGCGTCAGGCGGTTTATCGTCCCGATCATTCAATTCCAATGCGTGCCGACCATGGTCACACCATTTTGGACGACCTGAAAAAGAAGACCAACCCGGGATACTCGGCAATCGGGCTTTTACGTGGAATGGCAGAACTTCGCGGCCTTGAAATGGGCATCGAAAAAAGCGGAGCGATATTCCAGGATTAGCTGATACACACAGAGGGTTACAGAATCCTGACAGGTTTTTAAGACCTGTCAGGATTAAAAATAAAAATAAACTAAAACTTAAAAAAATGAGTATCGAACTAAAACAAAACTGCAAATATGCGCTATTGGTACCCACCAGCATGGGAACGCGTATTACTCCCGATAACGGGCAGCCGGTACATTGCAGCGACAAATTCACATTGTATGCAACCAGTGCCGAAACCAATGTTGCCAGCATTCCTTCATATCTTGGGATGCCGGTAAAAGTACTTACTACTTTCGTAAAAGGAAGCCCTGTTGCTGAGTTTATCAAAAGCAACCTAAAAGCCCGCCACATGGACTACGAAGGACCGGAAGTAGAACAAGGCTCCCCCTGGGGATACCGGCATCAAATTAATATTGCCGATAGTGGCTTTGGCACACGTGGCCCACGCGTATTCAACGACCGTGCAGGAGAAGTAGGCCGTACATTAAATGCAAAAGACTTTGATCTGGAACACATCTTCGGGGAAGAAGGCGTGCAAATTGTTCATCTTTCCGGCTTAATAGGAGCTCTTTCTCCTGATACAACCCAATTCTGCCTTGAAGTGGCACGGGCTGCAAAAAAACACGGAAGCAGGATTTCATTCGACCTGAATTACCGGGCATCATTCTGGAAAGGCCGCGAAACACAACTACGAAAAGATTTCACTGAAATAGCATCAATTGCTGACATTCTGATTGGCAATGAAGAAGACTTCCAGCTATGCTTTGGCATTGAAGGGCCAGCAGCCGGAGGCGAAGGCTTAAAGGCTAAGATTGAAGGTTTTAAAGGCTTAATTTCACGGGTAAAAGAAACGTTCCCAGATGCTTCCGTTTTTGCCACAACACTTCGCGAAGTAATTAGCGTAAACGAACACCTGTGGGGCGCGATAATGCTCGAAGGCAACAACTGGCATGTGGTAGAACCGCGTAAAATCAATGTCCTCGACCGTATTGGCGGTGGCGATGGTTTTGTTGGCGGAATGCTTTATGCGATACTGAAAGGCTGGACTCCGGAAAAATGGCCTCAATTCGGATGGGCAACCGGGGCATTGGCAACTACTTTCCTTACCGATTATGCACAACCTGCCGACGAAGAACAGGTATGGAGCGTATGGGGCGGAAACGCACGGGTGAAAAGGTAGCTTCCAGCATTACGCCTTTGTAAACCACTTAGAAACATCGCTCACAAAAACTCATAATGTTTCGTGCAATAACAGATAGGTCGCGATAGTAACACAAAAACCTGGTTGATGATATAATATACGAATTATCGGTTATGCAACTGAAGTTCAAAAAGAACTTGCTCCCGGGATATTAGAGAATATTTATGGAAAATGACTTGATCGTCTTTTGAGAAAAAATCAAATGACAGTCAGCCGACAACAAAATGTTTCTGTAATTTTTCATAGTTTAAAAATAGATTGCTCCAATATTTGAAAAGAAGGCCAAAAAACTTTTGTAACAGAATATTACAAAAAACTTCCAAAAGGATATTAACGATTACATTTGGATTGAAAGAAAATCCGGATCTTATACAAAAACTTTTAATTGGTCAATATTTAATATATTGCATTTTTATTGGATAAAAAAAGAACTTATGTGTACTATTGATTCTAATGTGGTTAAAAATGAAAGTTATAATCGACAATAAAATACCTTACATAAAGGGAGCTTTAGAGCCTTTTGCTGAGGTAATTTACCTGCAGGGGAAAGCAACAACCCCGGAAATAGTAAAAGATGCAGATGCCCTGATTACCCGTACGCGTACGATTTGCAACAGAAAATTGCTGCAGGGTTCAAAAGTAAAGTTTATAGCAACGGCCACCATCGGGTTCGACCATATTGATACGGATTATTGCAAAAATGCAGGCATTGAATGGACCAATGCTCCGGGCTGTAATGCAGAAAGTGTCAATCAATACATAACCTCAGCTCTGTTTGCCTGGTCGAAAAGGCAACAAACCGAACTGGCAGGCTTAACCATAGGAGTGGTTGGCGTAGGGAATGTAGGCTCACGCATTGTCAGAACTTGCAATACCCTGGGAATGAATATTTTACAAAACGACCCGCCAAGGGAGAGACTCGAAGGTGCAGGCGATTTTGTTCCAATAGACGAAATACAACAAAAGGCAGATATTATCACTTTCCATGTTCCGCTGAATATAACAGGTATTGATGCTACGTATCACATGGTAAACAAAACGTTTCTACAAAAAACGAATAAAAATCCGCTCATAATAAACTCATGCAGGGGCGAAGTTGTGAATACCAAAGCTATTTTCAATGCCCTTAAAGCCAAACATATTCGAGGGTTTATTTCCGATTGCTGGGAAAACGAGCCGGCAATCAGCCTCGATTTACTTAATCTTTGTAACTATGGAACGCCTCACATTGCCGGCTATTCAAAAGACGGGAAAGCAAACGGCACAAGGATGAGCATACAGGCTATCAGCCGTTTCTTCAACCTTGGAATCGATAACTGGCAACCTGAAAACATAGACCTGCCGGACTCAACCCTTATTAAAATTGATGGTTCTCTGCGCAACGAACATTCAATACTAACAGAAGCTGTACTAAGTACCTACAATATTGAAAAAGATGACGAAAACCTGCGCCAAACACCGCTTAGCTTCGAACAGCTTCGCGGTGATTACCCGGTAAGACGGGAATTCGGCACCTATACGATTAAAGCAACAAACGTAAAAAAAGAAACTTTAAACAAATTGAAAACTTTAGGGTTTAAGATTGAATAAGGGGAAAAGAAAGGCGCAGTGGGAAGTCGTAGGTGGCAGAAAAAAAAAGGAATCGTTTCATCAAGTATAGAATTTGTATAATTCGCATCCTGCAGCTAAATCCGCCGTGATAAAATTGGAGGAGAGAGTGGCAGGGGACAGGCAAATTGCAATAAATCGTCATTTAATATCGAATAAAACAATAACTCATAAAATTAACAGAATATGAAAAAATTAGCAGACATCGGACTTATCGGGTTGGCCGTAATGGGAGAAAACCTGGTGTTAAACATGGAGAGCAAGGGCTACACCGTGGCGGTTTTTAACCGTACCGTAGAAAAAGTAGACAAATTTATAAATGGCCGCGGAGCCGGGAAAAATTTTATTGGCACACATTCGATCGAAGAACTTTGTGCTTCGTTAGAGCGTCCGCGAAAAGTAATGATGCTGGTAAAAGCAGGCGATCCGGTTGATGCTTTTATTGATATGGTAATTCCACACCTCGAACCGGGAGACATTATTATTGATGGCGGGAACTCGCATTTCCCTGACACCATCCGCCGTACAGCATATGTTGAAAGCAAAGGCCTGCTTTATATTGGCACAGGAGTTTCGGGAGGCGAAGAAGGCGCGCTGAAAGGCCCGTCGATGATGCCCGGAGGATCGCCGGCTGCATGGCCGCATGTAAAAGAAATTTTCCAGGCTGTTGCAGCAAAAGTCGAAAGTGGAGACCCCTGCTGCGACTGGGTAGGCGAAGGCGGTGCCGGACATTTCGTAAAAATGGTTCATAACGGCATTGAATATGGTGATATGCAAATTATTACCGAAGCTTATCAACTAATGAAAGAGTTGCTGGGCATGAACAACAACGAAATGCACGAAGTATTCAAAAAATGGAACACCGGTATCCTCGATAGCTACCTGATTGAAATTACCCGCGATATTTTAGGCTACAAAGATGAAAATGGGGAAGAAACGCTTGATAAAATACTCGACACTGCCGGTCAGAAAGGAACAGGCAAATGGACAGGCATTGCAGCTCTTGACCTTGGCATACCGCTAACCCTGATTGGCGAATCGGTTTTTTCCCGCTGCCTATCGGCACAAAAAGAATTGCGCGTTGATGCATCGAAAGTACTGGAAGGCCCTGCTCCTGAATTTAGCGGAAACAAAAAACAGTTTATTAACGATATTGAAAGCGCTTTACTTGGTGCAAAAATCATCTCGTATGCCCAGGGCTATAACTTAATGATGGAAGCTGCTAAAGAATACGGATGGAACCTAAACTATGGAGGTATTGCCCTGATGTGGCGCGGGGGATGTATTATCCGGTCTGTTTTTCTTGGCGATATAAAGAAAGCTTTTGACAACAACCCGAAACTGCCAAATCTGTTACTCGACCCGTTCTTCAAACAAAAAATAGAAGAAGCACAGGCAGGTTGGCGAAGGGTATGTGCCACTGCACTTGCAAACGGCATTCCTGTTCCGGCTCTGACTTCGGCACTTTGTTACTTCGACGGATTCCGCAGCGAACGACTGCCGGCCAACTTGTTGCAGGCACAACGCGACTATTTTGGAGCACACACCTACGAACGGACAGATAAACCTCGCGGAGAATTCTACCATACCAATTGGACCGGTCGTGGTGGAGACACTGCCTCGTCTACTTATAGTGTATAGCAAGCAATAGCGTAGAACAAAAAAACATAGCAAAAGGGTGTCTCAAAAGTATTTTTCAAACAATATGAACTTACAATTTATAAGTAACCACTTGGTTTATTACCCCTAAATCCCCTGTAGGGGACTTTAAGCCTCCCACTTTAGGGGAGGTTTGGAGGGGTAAAAACGAAACAGTTTCAAACTGAGAGTATCATTGTAATGTAATTTTCTTTTTGGACACCCTCTTTTTTGTTTTCAATATTCTGTTTGCTTACCCGAATTAGAACCACTCGCTATATATTTCAAACGACTTCTCCGAATGCGTAGAAAAAACAGTTACATTCTTACTTCATCAATTATAGAGTTAGGTAAAAGTTTCCCTACCACTTGGCAGCATATCCAATTGTCTAACAGAAGAAATAGTGACGGTATGCAAAAACTGCATCACTATTTTGATAAAAAAAAGTCAAGCCTCAAAAACTTTTCGTTTTCCGAATATTATACCAATTGTTTTCCATCGTAAGTCGTATGCGAAACTTTGAGAATACAATGGTTATAATGCCGTCCGACAAATGAAAAGGCTTAAAGAGTTGGTGGCAAATAGATGTAGAAGTCAACGATTTTAAGTCTTAATTCAATTGCGAATCGGTGTAGTCCTTTAGCCCGATTGACGGATTTGGAGCACTCCCGCACAAGCGTTCTCAAGAAAAACACTTTCAGTGTGTTTCCTAAAAAAAAATCGGAATTCCACCGTAGAATAGAATAAAAATGCAAATTCCAGTTGTAGCCAACCCCAAAAGTTGTATAATTTGTGAAATTTATGGATAAAATATCCCTATCTATTCCTCTGCTTCTAATATTTTCCGCGGTAAATCGACAATGAAAAAGCAGGACCGGGCAGAACAAACTGTTCGCCATCGGCAATACGCCACGAAAAATTAACTTTTATACGCGCCTTTTGATTCAATTGCGAGGAATAAGCCAGATACGGAATAACATTATGGCTTAAGGTTCCTACATCATTCAAATGATTAATGTTAATGCCCGGAACATATTTAACCCCAAAATCGAACCGGCTTTTTAGCTGGTAATAATAGCTCCATCCGAGTTTAACTTCTCCTGTCATCCAGTTTTTCTCTTTGTAACGATTGTATTTAATGTTTACCCCCAGGTTTCTGTTCCATTTTACATTTTGATATTTTTCCCATTCAAACTGCATGTATGCGCCATAAATAAAATCGGGATCGTAATTATAATACCTGAAAAAAGGCACCAGTTCAATGCGTTTTCCTTCGTATCTCGGTTCAAACTCACCATAAGGCCAATCCGCAATCATTGCATCAGGCGATTTTAAGAACATTTTTTTATTTACAAAATCAGCCACCTGCTTCATTTCCTTTTCTACATCATGTCCGGCTTTGGCCTCCCTGTTATTTTTTATACGGGCAATAAACTGAGCCAATTCAGCTATTTCCCGGTCGGCAAACAAGCGTCCCGGGTAATATTTCTCCAACAAATATTGGGCAGTCATCAGGTGGTTTACAGGGTTTAATCGACCAAGGCCATACCCGAACTTTGCCTGCAACCCCCAACGAAACCGGCTGTCAGTACCATTTTTATCAATCACCGACGAAGTGCCCAGCGAATCAACAGAGGTTCCGTCCTGTTTTTTATGATACACATCGAACCGCCCGAAAGCACTTATATCGAAAAGAGCATAACTTTTCGTATCGTAATAATAGCGGTTGAGGTATTCGGCATAAGCATAAGTACGCAAGCCGTACAATTTTTCATCGGCTTCGCGGGAAGCTGCTTTTGTACTGTCGTTCCAGTCGCCAAAAGTTCCAAAAGGGCCAACATTAAACAAAAAAGTTAGTTCTTTTTGCGTATAATCGAGCAAAATCTGTGTTTTATTCTCGTATTTAAAGCAAGCATTCAACAAATTTTGCGTATAATCATATTTTGTTGCATCTGTTTGTGTTTCACCCTTTTCCCGGCTATAGTCAAAAACAACGCCTTTTTTTATTTCGGTCTTCTTAAACGGCACAACATGGCGTTCAACAAGCCTTACCTGTGCTGAAAGCTGCCCGGAAAAAGCAAAGGACAAACTGGCAATCAACAACATGCAAATAAATCGATACTTATTTCTCATTTCTTTTATTCTGAATTAAAGTGTAAAGAAAGTAAACCTTTCTCAATTTATGTATAAATGCATCTGTAAAAATTAGCATTTTGTATCCTGAAACCTTTGCTTAATTTTGCAGCAAATAAAAAAAAGAAAAAGAGATGTCAATACAGGGCGATTTAAAAAAAGTAACAACGCACCGTTTATCGGAGATGAAACTGCGTGCCGAGAAAATAGCCATGTTAACAGCATACGATTTCAGCATGGCGCAACTGGTTGATGAAGCCGGAGTGGATGTAATCCTGGTTGGAGACTCGGCGTCGAATGTAATGGCCGGGCATACCACTACCCTTCCCATTACTTTAAACGAAATGATATATCATGGTGCTTCGGTGGTACGTGCAGTAAAAAGGGCTTTGGTCGTTATTGATTTGCCATTCGGAACTTACCAGGGCAATTCCAAAGAAGCACTGAACTCTGCTATCCGCATTATGAAAGAAACAGCTGCCGATGCCATAAAACTTGAAGGAGGAGAAGAAATAATAGAATCGGTAAAACGTATTCTTTCGGCAGGAATCCCTGTTATGGGACATTTAGGACTTACGCCACAATCGATTCATAAATTTGGAACTTATTCGGTACGTGCCAAAGAAGAGGCAGAAGCCGAAAAGTTAATAAAAGATGCCAAACTTTTGGAAGAAACCGGTTGCTTTGCCCTTGTACTGGAAAAAATACCGGCACATCTGGGCCAAAAAGTTGCCCGGGAACTGAAAATACCGGTTATTGGGATTGGTGCTGGAAATGGTGTTGACGGACAAGTACTTGTACTGCATGATATGCTTGGGATTACCCAAAAATTTTCTCCGCGATTTTTAAGAAGATACCATAACCTGGGAGCCGAAATAAAAGGAGCTGTCGGAAATTATATAAACGATGTAAAAGCTCTTGATTTCCCGAATGAAAAGGAACAATATTAATAATGAACCAAGAAAAAAACGCATTCTTGAATAATATGAAATGCTAAAAAATATATGGTAAAATAAATTTACCAGTTGTTCTTCCCCTGAAATAATATAAATTTTTAGAAAAAATGAAAGTTATTTACGAAGACAATCACATTATTGCCGTTAATAAAGCGTGTGGGGAAGTCGTTCAGGGCGACAAAACCGGGGACGAAACGGTTATGGATATGGTAAAACTTTACCTAAAAGCGAAATACAACAAGCCGGGGAATGTTTTCCTGGGACTGCCTCATCGGCTCGACCGGCCAACCAGTGGTGTATTAATGCTCGCAAAAACCAGTAAAGTATTACCCCGTTTAAACAAACTTATCCAAACAACAGGGGGAGTAAAGAAAACGTATTGGGCTGTGGTAGATAAGCGTCCGCCCCAAGATGAAGACACCCTGGAACACTACCTGAAAAAAAACCAGGGACGCAACCGAAGTTATGCTTACACCAAACCTGTTGAAGGAGCTAAATTTGCAAGCCTTACTTATCGTTACCTAGGGGGCATAGAACGTTATCATTTGTTGAAAATTGAATTACATACCGGGCGTCATCATCAAATTAGGGTACAACTCCGCCAGTTGGGGCTACACATAAAAGGCGACCTGAAATACGGGGCTCCTCGCTCCAACAAAAACAAAGGTATTCATTTACATGCCCGAAAGGTTGAATTTGTTCATCCTGTTCGGAAAACACCACTATCCCTTATTGCTCCTACGCCTGATGACCCGGTTTGGAACGCATTTTTAACAGAAATGAAGGATAAAACTAACGCTTAATTCCGTTAGTTTCTTTAAAATTTCAAATAAAAAAATTGTGATTTTCGACTCAAAGGAACCGTTCTTCTTATAATGCAAGCAGGAACAACGGTTCCTTTCAACACAATATTTCCTATCCTCAATACTTTCTTTTTGGAGCAGTTTATCTTTCGGGTTGGTAAAATAAAATAAGGGGCGTTTAATTTTGAAAAGTTGTGCTCCATGTTCTATTGCCATCAATTTTTTTCTCCTGCCGGAGGCTTTTATTTCTACATACAAAAATCTCCTCTCCCAGAATTAAAATCGTCGGGTTCAATGAAAATACCGAGTTACAGATAAAAAGACAATTACAAAAATTTTTTTCACTTGATGTTTCGAATACAAACACTTGATATTTTCACAAAATCACCAAATGTTTTAAACAAAACACCTGGAAATTTTGTAAAGAGACAAAAGATTTTTCACAAAAAAAAGCTATCTGTTTTCCAGATAGCCTTCTATTAAAATGTGGTATTTATTTCGTTGGGCTTATGGCCATGTTATAACAGTATCTTTAATACTTAACTCCTGAAGATCGAGAGCAACCGTTGCATCGGCGTCATATACCCTTCCGTATATTTTTAATCTATAGGGTTTCCCGCTTTGCGGACTTGAGTTCCAGGTGCCCCAATTAGAATTTCCGGGCAAAAGATAAGAATAGGAATAACTGACTTTTTGTTCAACTCCCGTAAAAACATAGCTTGTTTCGTCTGCCGAGTCCAAAAGTTGAACCTGGTAACTATTTGCTCCTGCAATTGAATCCCAGTCAATATATAATCCCTTTGACGAGCTGTAACCGATAGAGTCAATATTGGCAATTGAAATGTTTGTAAATGTCTTCTGGTGGTCTTTTATGGTAAGGCTGTCTCCTCCTTCGCTGATAACGGTAAACGTATAATACCCGGTTCCGGGAGTTGGATAGATTGAATATTCTGAATCAGCAGCTTCTTTTAAAAATATATAGTTTGAAGAAGAAGATTTACTCAACGTTACAGTACTATAGTTTGGTGTTTTTACGCTTACTGATTTCAGCCCCTTATTAGCGGTAACATAGTAATTGAGTCCTACTTTGGCAGAACCGTCTATTTCCTTTTTCACAAAAACAGCATTGGCGTAAACTGTCAACTCATCATCATCTTTGTTACAGGAGGTTAAGAGTAATGCAGGTACGAATAACAACACCAGCAGTTTTAAATAATTTTGTTTTTTCATCGTATAAAATTTATTGTTAATATATAAAGATTTAATTCTTCATTCAGTTTCTCTTAGTTGAGGAACCTATATTAAAGTAGATGGAAAAAAAGAAAAAAGGTTGCGTTGGTTTCGAAAATTATTAATTTTTCACCTGTCCGAGCATTTCCTGCAAAATATACCCGGCGGTCTCAATATTTGATACATCATTGAATATCAAAGATAAACGTCCGTTTGCCTCCTTCATTTTACCTTTCCCTTTACCGGTATTTATGTATTGTATTATTTTCACGAACACTTGCGACTGGTAGAATGCCGATTGCGGCTCGACAACAAAATAGCAAATCATTTTCCGGTTTTTCAGCACAATTTTCTCCATGCTTAACTCAATGGCCTTCCATCGCAGGGGAAGAATGTCGAGCAATTCGCGGCTTTCGCGCGGAAGTTCGCCAAAACGATCTTTCAAGCCTTGTTCAAAACGATTAAGGTCTTCCCGGTTTTCAATATTATCGAGTTCGCGATACAGCAACATACGCTCTGCATTACCGCTAATATAAGCGGATGGAAAAAGCAATTCCAGATCGGTGTCGATTACACAATCGTTAACATATTTCAGGTCCAGGAAGGCCTGTTGCTGTTGGCTGTTCTCTTCTTTGAACAAGTCTCTGAATTCGGTTTGCTTTAATTCCTGTATGGCTTCGTTTAAAATGCGATGATAGGTTTCAAAACCAATGTCGGCAATAAACCCGCTCTGCTCGGCACCAAGCATATTTCCTGCTCCACGGATATCAAGATCCTGCATGGCAATGTTAAAACCACTGCCCAGTTCCGAGAATTGTTCAATCGCCTGTATCCTTCTTCGTGCTTCGGAAGTAACCGACGAAAGCGGCGGACATAGCAGGTAACAAAAGGCCTTTTTGTTGGAACGCCCAACACGGCCACGTAACTGATGCAGGTCGCTTAACCCAAAGTTTTGCGCATGGTTGATTATAATGGTATTGGCATTAGGAATATCCAGACCCGATTCAATAATAGTGGTAGCAATCAGCACATCGTACTTCCCGTTAATAAAATCGAGCATTACTTTTTCGAGTTTCGGGCCTTCCATCTGCCCGTGCCCCACCACTGTTTTAACGCCGGGCACAATGCGTTTTATAGTGCTTTCTACGTCATAAATATTTTGCACCCGGTTATGGATAAAAAAGACCTGCCCGTTGCGTTCAATTTCATAAAGGACAGCTTCTTTTATAATCTGCTCATTAAAGGCATGCACCTCGGTAACAATCGGATAACGATTAGGAGGAGGAGTCTGAATAATGGAAAGGTCGCGGGCGCCCATCAACGAAAATTGCAATGTTCGCGGAATAGGCGTTGCTGTAAGCGTAAGCGTATCAACATTTACCTTAAACTGTTTCAGTTTTTCTTTTACCGATACCCCGAATTTTTGTTCCTCGTCGATAATAAGCAAGCCAAGGTCTTTAAATTTTACATCTTTTCCTACCAGCCGATGCGTACCTATAACAATGTCTGCTTTCCCTTCTTGTGCCCCTTTTAGTATTGATTTTATTTCGGCATTCGGCCTTAATCGGCTAATGTATTCAACGTTTACCGGGAAATCTTTCAGCCGTTCCGAAAATGTTTTGAAATGTTGCAATGCCAAAATGGTGGTAGGCACCAGAACCGCCACCTGCTTACTGTCGGCAACCGCTTTAAAAGCAGCGCGAATGGCGATCTCGGTTTTCCCGAAACCTACATCGCCACACACCAGGCGATCCATGGGCATGGTTTTCTCCATATCATTTTTTACGGCAAGCGTTGCCTTTTCCTGGTCGGGTGTATCTTCGTAGATAAACGAAGCTTCCAATTCGTTTTGCAGGTAGCTGTCGGGCGAAAAAGCAAAACCTTTTTCTTCCTTACGTTTGGCATACAGGGCAATCAGGTCTTTGGCAATGTCTTTAACCTTCGACTTGGTGCGGGTCTTCATTTTTTGCCAAGCTCCGGTACCCAGCTTATTAATTTTAGGTTCGCCGCTATCTTTGCCTTTGTATTTCGATATTCGGTGAAGCGAATGAATACTTACCAACAGCGAGTCGTTATCTTTATAAACCAGCCGGATAGCCTCCTGTGTTTTCCCGTTTACTTCTATTTTGGCCAATCCTGCAAATTTCCCGATACCATGATCGATGTGCACTACGTAATCGCCCGGATGCAGTTTATTCAATTCTTTTAAAGACACAGCCTCGCGTTGCGATTTCCGGTTTTTTAGCTGAAAACGGTGGTAGCGTTCAAAAATCTGGTGGTCGGTAAAAAAACAGGCCTCAAGATCGTGGTCGACAAAACCTTCATGCAAAACAAAATCAACAGGTTCGAATTTAATCTTTAGCTTTTTATCTTTAAAAATAGCCTGTAAGCGTTCAATTTGCTTTTCCTGGGTTGAAAGAATAAAAAGCCCGTATCCATTTCGTTGATGCTCCAGCAGGTTGTTGCCCAGCAGTTCAAAATTTTTATTGAAAACGGGTTGAACCGAAGTTGAAAAATTGATTTGCCCGCTTGTTTCAAAGGCCAAATCGAATCCCAGATCGAATACGGTAGAATTTATAAACTGCTCTTTAAGCTCGTTTCCGGATATAATTTGGGCGATAATGCTTTTGTCTCCTTCTTTGTCAAGCAGGCATTGCCGATGAATTTCGGAAACACGTCCGAAAAATTGCTCTAAGTTATTTCCAAACCATGCATTTGAGCGTTTGTTTAAAAATTCGATAAGAGACACGCGAAACGCTTCAATCTTTTCATCTTTAAGATTCGGGACAATGGTTATTTTATTGAAATTAGACTTCGACAATTGGTTTTCGATGTCGAAACTCCGGATTGATTCTATTTCATCGCCAAAAAAATCGATCCGGTAGGGGTCTTCGTGCGAAAAAGAGAAAATATCGACAATGCTCCCACGCACCGAAAACTGTCCGGGTTCATACACAAAATCAACACGCTCGAAACCATATTCGTACAAAAACTCATTAATAAAATCGATAGAAAGCTTATCTCCAGCTTTTACCTGTAAGGTATTATTCCTGAGCCCGGTATCCGAAACAACCTTTTCAATTAAAGCCTCGGGATAGCTTACAATAATGTACGATTGCTCATTTTTCGACAATCGATTCAGGATATCGGTACGCTGTACAATGTTTTCCTGTTCCGGCTGGTCGTACTGAATAGAACGTTTGTACGACGACGGAAAAAAAAGAGTGTCATTTCCCAACCCGAGGTTATTCAAATCGTCGTAAAAATAGGCAGCTTCTTCTCTATCATTTAAAAGAACTACAAAATTTTTATCCGATTTTTTGCGCAGCATGGCAAGCAATACCGATTTAGCAGAGCCAACAAGCCCATGCAGGTGAATTTTCACACCAGGAGGGGCAGTCAGGATTTTTTCGACTTTTGAAAAACACGGATGCCCTTCGAAATATTTTAGAAACGCTATTGTTTCCAATCCAAAAATTTTGTACAAATATACTTTATTATCTTGTTTGCGTTAGAAATATCGATAAATAAAAAGAAAGCCGCAGGGGACAGGGAGAAAAAAACGTTGCAACAAATATTATAAACAATCCAATTCTATAACCCGTAATAATTTCATTGCATATAAAATTTGTGTAATTCGCATAATTTGTGGTAAAACTTCCTATAGCTGCGCAGGTAGAAGTCGCAAAATCCGGTTCCCGAATAGCCCCGTCATTAATTGTCGGCAAAGGCAAGAGTAGCAATACTTACTTTAGCCCCAGGAAGTTGAAGAAGCGGAGCTGCACAGGCTTCTAGGGTTGATCCGGTGGTTACAACATCGTCAATTAAAAGAATATGTTTCCCTGCAAACTTCGCGGGTTGGCGGATACCAAAAATTCCTTCTACATTTTGCCAGCGTTGATAACGACTTTTCCGGGTTTGTGATTTTGTCTGAATAATTCGGTACAGATTATCCGAACTAACCTTTTTCTTCATGCTTTCTCCAATTCCCCGGGCAATCCAGGTACTTTGATTATATCCCCGCTTTTTTTCCTTTTTAGGATGCAAAGGTACCGGGACTATAATATCAACGGTACTAAAATCGTCAGATTCAGAAAGGCTAAAACCAAATCGCTGACCGGCAACAAAACCCAGTTCTTTTAACCTCCGGTATTTTATGCTATGGATTAATTGCTGATAGCGACTCCCCTTTTTATAAGAAAAATAAGAAGCGGCACATTCAATATTTACTCTTCCCCAAAAAAGTTGTTCTACTTTGTTACCTCGCGATTTACAAAAATCGGTAACGGGCAAATCGCTCCAACACTCAAGGCAAATATACTTTTCCTGCGTTATAAGCCGTTTGCCACAGGTAACGCACAACGACGGAAATAAGATATCTACAAAATCTGCCAGTCCCCTTTTTAGTGTTTGCATCATAATCCTGTTCTGTTTTGATTCGTCGGGTATTCATAATCAAATATACATAGAATCGCTCTCATTTCCCATATTGGGACATTTTATTAGTGCCGAAATCCCCCACCCGTTTAGCATAAAACAAAGCCTGCGTTGTATTTTGAGTCCTTGTTTTGCGAAAAATATCTTGCCGGTGGGGTTGTTTACTTGTTTCTGCTGATAAACAACCTTTTGGAAATTTGCAGGCTGTCTAATCCTTGGGCAATTAAACTTAAAATTTCGATTTCCCGTTGCGTAAGCAATGTTCCCGCTTTGGATTAGCAATCGCCATTAATAAAATATTAAAATGCGAAGCAAATTTAACGCTAATGGCATTAACGAATCAATTTTAAATCAGAATTTAATAATTTCGACAATCTAATTTATTACTACTAAAATGGACATCCAATTTTTCCTACCCGGGCTGATTTGTATAGTTGTTGCACTTTTAATTATGTTTCGCCTGATGCATTACGCACATTTTTATGCATCGTCCTATTTTTTTTGGATTGGGGCAATTATTACGCTTATAGGAATAATTTCGTTGATTCATCCGTTGGCTTTTCTTTTTATCTTTAATCGCATCATTGCAGTTTTTGTTACACTTGGCGGAATGCTAATTTCCATCATTTCGCTGCTTTGTCCGACAAAAGAAAAACACTCTCCTACCAACAATCTGGAAATAGACAAACTGTTACCCGATTACACGTTTAACGAATTTCACGATGTACTGCTTAATGCATCGCCCGAAAAAGCCAAGCAAGCCTTGCAAACTACCGGAGTTAATGACATTCCGGCAGCGCATTTGTTAATGAAAACAAGAGGGATTGCCAGGAAAAATAAATATACTGATATGAGCGATAGAGCCGCCAAAAGTCAGGCTGATTCGGAATCGTTTTCAACACCCGATTTCAACTTCTTTGTACCTGCCCCTGACGAATTTATCACGGTAATGATTATTAAATCCAATATGTTATCCAAAAAGTCGGAATTACCTGCGCCTCCCGAAATAAAAACACTTGAACAGTTTCAGTCGTTTAATGCCCCCGGTTATATAAAGGTTGCGGCTAATTTTCGATTTATCGATAAAGGCAACAATAAAACACTTTTAAGCACCGAAACCAGGAACCAGGGCACCACCCTTAACGACAACCGGATTTTTGCCCGGTATTGGCGAATGGTTTACCCGGGAAGCGCTATTATTCGCAGGGTGTGGTTGGATACAATAAAAAAGGAAGCGGGAAAAAACAGGTAATACCGATTTAATATCTTTTTGATTATTCCCTGACCGCATTTTGTTTTTCCGGGATCAATCTTACTGCTTTCTTATCAGAAGAAAAAACTGTTTTTCAAAAAAAATTAGCAAGTACAGGAGTTGCAACAGCAAAAAGTTTTCTTCCCGTAGACAAGAAGAAGACGCCATAAAACAGACCAAAACATTAGTTCCTGTTGGCAGGCAGCTAGTGTTAAGTAAGGTGTAAGCTGTCGGTTACGCCTGACTTGACACGAGTAATCAGAAAAAAAACATTAACTTAAAGAAGCACCTTTGCGATGCTTTTTTTATTCCTTATTTTTGTATCTAGATACTATTACAGAGATAATGGCAAACATTGCCAGACATTATGAACAATAGGAGTAAATACATAAAAAGGGAAGGTTGGATTTCGATTGTAGCGAATATTATTCTTTTCGGACTGAAATACTGGGCTGGAATTGTCAGTGGTTCTATTGCTCTTATTGCCGATGCCTGGCACACTCTAACCGACTCTTTCTCATCGATAATTGTATTAATCAGTAGCAAAATATCCCGAAAGCCAGCCGATGACGAGCATCCTTTCGGCCATGGACGAGCCGAACACATTGCAGCTATCATAATTGGCGTGTTGCTGGCCATTGTTGCTTTCGATTTTATTGTAAACTCCGTAAAAAAATTTAATACTCACGCCACCACTAACTTTGGGACGATTGCCTGGGTGGCTACCATTATCTCGGTGGTTAGCAAAGAGTTAATGGCACAATATGCACTTTGGGGATACCGCAAAACAAATTCGCCTGTATTAAAAGCCGACGGCTGGCATCACCGCACCGATGCGCTATCGTCAATAGTTGTGCTGGTTGGCATTGCCCTAGGCAAATACCTTTGGTTTACCGATGCTCTGCTGGGCTTTATGGTAGCCATACTGATTGGCTGGACAAGCTATCAAATCCTTTCAAAAGAGACAAAAGCATTACTCGGCAAACGTCCGTCGGATGAGTTATTAAAAAAAATAAAAAAAACCATTCAAAAACATTTCAATCTTCCTCTGTACATCCACCATATCCATTTACACGACTACGGGCAGCATACCGAAATGGTTTGCCATATCAAACTTCCGGGACAAATGCAACTGGAAGAAGTACACGAAATCTGTACTCAAATTGAAAAAATAGTACAAAAAGAGTTTGAATACACCACAACGATTCATCCCGAACCTCTTGATTTTTAATACAATTACAAATGTTATTTGCAGATACTATTTTTTTCCCATCTTCGTAGAGCAATTGCTCTATTTGTTTATGCAGGAACCAAAACAACATATAATAAAGTCAGCTCTTAAACTTTTCTTACAAAAAAGTTTAAAAGCAGTTACCCTAAGGGACATCATTAAAGAATCCGGATTTTCGAATGGTACGTTTTACTATTATTTCAAAACCAAACAGGAGCTTTTCAAGGAAGTTGCCAACTATTATTGGGACGAAATAATAAATCCACCTTTTATTTTTGATAAAAACCTTACGCTACTCGATTTTATACAGGGAGCATTAAATCAGACAAAAAACTTTTTCGAGAATATGAAAAGCGATATTGTCCCTAAAGACGAAAATATAAACTTCTATTCTTTTATCTCCGAAGCCAATCGTACAATTCCGGGTTTTAGGGAAAAAACGTACAAAACCCAGGAAGAAGGTCTGAAAATATGGACAACAATAATTGAGAATGCCAAACAAACAGGCGAAATCAATTCAACAATAAAAAGTGAAGATATCGCCGAACTGTTTTTTACGATTTCATTCGGTCATACCATAACCAATGATTTCAGGCAGCCATCTTCCAACATAACCATTTACGAACAGAGTTGTAAAGATTTAACCAAACAATGGATGCAGTTATATGACTTATTGAAACCAGTATAAAAATTTTTTACCCAACAATAGAGCAGTTGCTCTATGGAAGTAAATATTAATTTTAAAAAACAGAAAAATGAAAACATTATTATTAACAGGCAGTATTATGCTGATTGCTTTTTCCTTTACTGCCTGCAAACTATTTTCTGCCTCTAAAGGTGATGGAGAAATAGTAAAAACAAAATTTGACATCTCGGATTATAAAAAACTAACAATTGTAGGAAATCCGCAGGTTATATACGAAGAAAAAGAGTTGCCGTACCTTGAAATTGTAATCGACGAAAACCTGCTCGACCTGTTAAATGTAAATTCAGCAAATAATAGTTTGAATATTAATCACAAAAAATGCTTTAAGGCAACAACCTTTATTATCCGCACCAATTCAAGCAATTTAGAAAAAGTGAATGCAGAAGGAGCTCTGGAAATGAAAATAGCCGGTAAACTCCAGGCAGAATCGTTAAGTTTAGCGTTGACCGGAAAAGGAGAAATAGCAGGAGACAGCGTTTATTGCCAATCGATAACATCAAAAGTTTCGGGCAAAGGAAGAATAACGATAAAAGGCAAAACCACAGAAACAAAAAATTCAATAATCGGAAACGGGACAATCGACCAAATAGAAATGCAGGCCAAATCAGCTTCCTGCAAAATAACAGGTAGTGGTAATATTTACGTGTATGCAACAGAAAGCCTCAATGTTAATATAACCGGCAGCGGAAACGTTACCTACAAAGGAAACCCAAAAATCAGTCAATCCATTACTGGTTCGGGGAAAATAATTAATGATAACCTTTAACAAAACAGGAAAAAATGAAACAGCCCATGGCTGAAATAATAATTGAGACACCCAGGAGTATGACTGATATTTTTTCTCACCTAACAAACGGGCTTCACAAAAATTTAGACAGATGAAACAGCCCATGGCTGAGATAATAATTGAGACACCTAGGAGTATGACTGATATTTTTTCTCACCTAACAAATGGGCTTCACAAAAATTTAGACAGATGAAACGAAACCCGATTCTATCGGAGCAAGTATGAGTTACCTTAAAAATAAACAATTATAGCGGAGATAGGTCTCGAAATAAAACGGTTCTCTTTCGGTGTTGGTTATCAATACGGATTAGTGAACCCAAGCAAGGCCGATAAGGTTAAACAAAAATTAAGCTATACAATCCTTTCTGCCGCTTATTTCTTTTAAAAACGGATTAGTTATATTTTTCTGAAATTGCTTAAATCAAAATTCTAAATAAAAAATATTATGAGTAAAATAAAATGTGCAGAATGCTCTATGCGGGCAAAATACGACAAAAATCCCAAATCGCTTATCGGAAGATTTTGGAAATGGCACACTAAATTTTGTCCGGGATGGAAAAAATATCTTGATACTTTAAATGATATGGAAAAACAGGCGGTATTAATGAAATACAAAAATTAAAACTCTGTGAGTTCGAAAGTTTCGAAAAAAACGTTTAATCAAAATACAGCCCGCCCCAATAGAAATATGTACTGTTCAGAAAAAGGAGGCCGGCCAGGGAAAAGACTCCCCGGCAGTCCTCCTCTTTCTATAAAAAAAATTCCCCGAAGCATCAACTCCGGGGAACTAAAACCATTAATCTCTAAGCCCTATAAAAACCTTTTCTCTATTATCGTCCAATCAATTACTTCCCAAAAATCTTTAATATAAGCTGGACGGGCATTTTGCTTATCAATATAATAAGCATGTTCCCATACATCGCAGGTCAACAGAGGCTTCTTTCCTTCTCGGATTGGATTGGCAGCATTAGCGGTTTGCACAATTTCCAGTTCTCCGGCCTCGTTAACAACCAACCATGCCCATCCCGAGCCAAATTGTGTAGCTGCGGCTTTTGAGAAAGCATCTTTAAAAGCATCAAAAGAACCAAACTTTTTATCGATTGCAACTTTTAATTTCCCGAATGGTTTGTGAACTCCTTCAGGACTAAACTGCAAAAAATAAAATGTATGATTCCATACCTGCGCCCCATTATTGAAGATGCCTCCGTCGGCCTTTTTTATAATTTCTTCGAGCGTTGCATTTTCAAACCCGGTGCCTTCAATTAAATTATTTACATTATTCACATACGCCTGATGGTGTTTGCCATAATGATATTCAATTGTTTCTTTGCTGATATATGGCTCCAATGCATCAGGAGCGTAAGGCAATTCGGGTAACTCAAACTTTTTCATATTATATTATTTATAGGGTTAATACCTCAATCATCGCTAACAAATATACCGTCTATCACATACGATTCCAAGCATTTAGCCAACAAAACACATCAATATCTTTTATTGCCGATAGACAAAATTAATAGTCCGGATAAAAAAAAAGACAGTATAGTTTCACGGTTATTGAACTACGATTTAATGACGGTTCGGTTTTGCTCAACGGTTGCGGGATTTACCGGAAATGAATCTGTTTTTATTACTTTTGCGCCATATTTTAACACAATGAACAAAAAAATCCTGCGTTTAGCCATTCCTAATATTATCAGCAATATAACTGTCCCGTTATTGGGATTGGTTGATTTGGCACTCATGGGTCATCTAAACTCGGAGATTTACATTGGAGCAATATCGCTGGGAGCGGTAATCTTCAATTTCATTTACTGGGGACTTGGCTTTTTACGTATGAGCACATCGGGATTTACTGCCCAGGCTTATGGTGAAAAAAATTCAACAGAGGCCATTACCATTCTTGTCAGGGCTTTAATTTTAACACTCCTTTTAAGTGCTTTTGTCTTGGCACTACAAGCCCCTATTGTCTGGGGAAGTTTTAAAATTATTGGAGGAAGCAAGGAAGTAGAGACCTTAGCCGGACAATATTTCAGGATACGTGTATGGGGAGCACCTGCCGCATTATGCCTTTTTGTTTTCAACGGCTGGTTCTTGGGCATGCAAAATGCCCGTTATCCCATGATAATTGCGATTATTGTAAATGTGATAAACATCCTGCTTAGTGTATTTTTTGTTTTCAAACTAAACATGAAATCAGACGGAGTAGCACTGGGCACCGCAATTTCGCAATATGCCGGACTCGCTACGGCCATTTTTCTTTTCCTGAAAAAATACCGGCAACTGCTGCCCCTGATCACCCAATCGGGGATTATTGACATGGTGTTTATGAAGAATTTTTTTAAAGTAAATTCCGATATTTTTATTCGTACATTCTGCATTATTATCGTATTTACGTTTTTCACCTCTAAATCGGCAAGTATAAACGACACCATACTGGCGGTAAACTCCCTTCTGCTCCAGTTTATGATGTTCTTTTCGTTTTTTATCGATGGGTTTGCCTTTGCCGGAGAAGCTTTAACCGGGAAATACATCGGGGCTCGGCAACTTCCGGATCTTAAAAAGGTGGTAAAATTATTGTTGCTGTGGGGAGTGGGATTAGCGGCAATCTTTACCCTTATTTACCTATCCGGAACCCAATTCATACTAAGCCTGCTTACTTCGCAGCACGAAATAATAAATGCCTCGCTACCGTTCTTGTTTTGGGTGATACTTATGCCATTTGCCAGTGTAGGATCGTTTATCTGGGACGGCATTTACATTGGTGCAACAGCTTCGCGCCCCATGCGCAACAGCCTGCTGATTGCTACGTTCCTTATTTTTGCCCCGGTTTATTATTTTCTAAACCCCCACTGGCCCAATCACGCACTTTGGCTGGGAATGCTGTTATTTATGTTTTCGCGGGGTATTATACTGAGTTTTATGTATAAAAAGGCGATAGTTGAACCAATTAGCATTGCAATAAGGAAATAGTATAATCAAAAGGCTTCATTTCCTTCATTAGTCATCGTATAATTAGTAAAATCAGGAAAAACAATTAATCTTAGTTTTCATAAAAATAAACCAGCTTAAAATGAATCAAAAAAACCTTTATTTCTCTATTATTTTCCTGTTCTTCCTATAACAAAAACGAACATCTTAGCGATGAAGAATCATGTAAAATTATGGAGGTCTATTGTACGCTAAAAGCAGAACTTTTAACCTGTAGTATGGAAAAAGGCGAAGCAGACAGCTTAAATATTTCCCGGGAATATTACAGGAAATTCTTTAAATCAATTAAAGAAGTAAATACACAGCTAAAATGCTTATTACAGGAAGGTTGCACCAAAAGTATCAAATACCATATTAAGAATGCTGCTGTTGATAATAATAATAATCCAATTAAATAAGAGTTCAGATTAATATTCAAATAAAAGCGATAAATTATATCATAACATAAATCATAGGAGATTCCTCACTTCGTTCGGAATGACAGACGCATCATCGCAAACAAGGAGAAAGGCAAGCCAGGCATCGCATCTAACTACACATATAAAACACTGTTAAATAATTAGATATACTACATAAGCGGCAGAGCGACTTAAGCAACCCGAATATAAAACCCTTTATACGCTTTTCTTTCACGCACAAAAGAAGAACGCAGATAACGCCAATTTTCAGCGCAAACCAGGTTAATCGGCGTTATCAGCGTACGCTTTATCCCAAAAGCGCTTTCACTTTTGTAGAGATTTCCCGTCCATCGGCCTGGCCTGCAAGTTTTTTTGATGCAATTCCCATTACTTTCCCCATGTCTTTCATGGAAGAAGCCCCGGTTTCTTCGATAATTGCTTTCACCACTGCTGTCAGCTCTTCGTCTGATAACTTTGCAGGCAGATAGCTTTCAAAAATAGCGACTTGTGCCATTTCCTGTCCATAGAGGTCTTCCCGGCCCTGCTCTTTATAGATATTAGCCGAATCGGTTCCCTGCTTGGCGAGTTTTGAGATAATTTTCAGCGCATCGCCATCGCTTAACTCTTCACCAGCGCCTTTTGCTGTTTTAGCTTCCAGCATTACTTTTTTTATTCCGCGCAATGCTTCGAGTTTTTCTTTATCGCGCGCTTTCATGGCCTCTTTCAGGTCGTTGTTAATTTGTTCAAATAGTGCCATAATTTTATTATTTTATAAACCTGCTTTTATTGCAGATAATTTTCATCTGTCTAAATTTTTGTGCAGCCCGTTTGTTGGGTGAGATAAAATATCTGTCATACTCCTGGGTGCCTCAATTATTACCTCAGCCATGGGCTGTTTCATCTGTAATTGTTTATTTATTTGGTATAAGATGTAACTCACATGATTATAAACATTCTCTTATGTGTGAAAAATTTCCTCATGGTCATTTTATTTGTTATTCAATCTACCTCCCCGGATGCGCAATGGAATGCGATTTACTCCCTTTTATTTTCTGGGTTTTGCCGGGGCTACCAAACTTTCACCTCTACGGGCTTTGGGATAGCCTTTGTTAATTTTCAACTGCTACTTTTTTAAAAGGAGAAGTATTATTACGCACGAAGCGGTTCAAAACCGCGAAGTACATCACTACGACTACCAACTGCCAACTTTCTTTCTCAATCCACCTTATCGTGCAAATATTTGTTCCTGTCCGAAATTTTATTGTCGCGATTTACGCTATACTTCGAGACATCTTTTTTATAACCGGGGTCGTTCATCCGGATCTGTCTCCGTTTATATGCAGGGATCTTTTCCAGGTCATCCATATCCTCATCACTCAGAGCCGAAAAGTCAGAGATATTTAGTTTTTCTTCTTTTTCCCGCTTCTTTGAAGTTCCCGGATATAAATTTTCAATCACCAGTTCCTCTTTTTCTTTTTCTTCCTGAATATTGAATTCAAAAGTCTTTTGATCCGGAATATTCTTATGCGTTGCTGGCTCAGTCCTGCGTTCGGGAGTTTCGGTTTCTTCCGGACTATCGGTAAGCACAACGCGCTCGGTCTTCAACTTATTTTCAGCAAAATCGGAAAGTATACTGGTTGAAAATCCTGTTGCAATTACCGTTACCGAAAGTTCTTCTTCCAATTCTTCATCCAGTCCATTTCCCCAAATCAGGTCGGCATCGAAACCCGATTTATTCTGGACATAATCGGTAATCAACCCTACCTCGTCCATGGTAACTTCTTTTTTCCCGGAAGTAATATGAATCAATACATTTTGCGATCCACGAATATCATTATTATTCAGCAGGGGCGAATTCAGGGCATCTTCAACTGCCTGAGCAGCACGGCCTTCCCCTGCAGCCACCCCGGTTCCCATTACCGCCAGCCCGCTTTTTCGCATCACGGTTTCCACATCGGCAAAATCAACATTAATATAGCCCGGCACTGTAATAATTTCTGCAATTCCCCGAACAGCAGTTGCCAGAACATTATCGGCTCTCGCAAAAGCCTGAGAAATACTCAGGTCGCCGTACATTTCGCGAATACGCTCGTTGTTAATCACCAAAAGCGAATCGACATATTCTTCCAACTCTTTTATTCCCTCGTAGGCCTGTTTCACCCGGCGACGTCCTTCATTACGAAAAGGAATTGTAACCACAGCCACCGTCAGATACCCCTCGCCGTGACAAGTTTTTGCAATAACTGGCGCCCCCCCGGTTCCTGTACCACCGCCCATTCCGGCGGTAATAAAAACCATCCGGGTATTTTTTGCAAGCACCTTTTTTACATCTTCAATGTTTTCGAGAGCAGCCTTTTTGCCTACCTCCGGCTTATTTCCGGCACCACGTCCTTCGGTAAGAGTAGACCCTAACTGCACCCGGGTACGAATAGGGCTATTGTCCATGGCCTGGGCATCGGTGTTACAAATTACATAATCAACATCGCGAATGCCCTGCTCGTACATATGGTTAACGGCATTTCCGCCGCCACCGCCAACTCCAATAATCTTTATTGCAGCCCCCGAGGAATCTTCAAAGCTAAAATCTGCCAAATTGTCCATTTTCTATCATTTTCGAGGTTACACATTTAATCCATACTCTGGTCATCTTCCTTAAAAAGATCACCAATACGAAAACTTTTAAAGAACCAGCTATCCACGCCCGAATCCGCAACCGGCTGATCCTGGTTATTTCTTTTTCGCTTTGAACGTTTCATTTTCTTTTCCTTTTTTCGTTCGGCATGAGTAGTTGCAGAAGGAGGATTAATGATAATGGTTTCTTCCGGTTCAGTTTCGACATCGGCCATTACTTCCGTTTCCGGCTCTTCTTCAATCGAAATATCAACCTCTTTCTCTGCCGGGATTTCGTCCTCGTCCAGTTCAAACTTCTGCGTTTCGGGTTTTGGTTGCAATACACTGTTCGGGTTTGTATCGAAACCTGTAGCAAGGATGGTTACACTAATTTTATCACCCAGCCGGTCGTCGTAACCATTTCCCCAAATAATATCGGCTTCCTGCCCTGCTTTTTCCTGAAGCGATTCAATAATCTCGCCGATTTCTCCAATACGAATTTCTTCGCTCCCAGAGATAATGTTCAACAGGATATTTTTAGTGCCATAGATATCGTTACTATCGAGCAATGGCGATTCGAGAGCAGCATGAACAGCATCCATTGCTCGCCCCTCGCCCGTAGCGAAACCGGTTCCCATAATAAACACCTCGCTTTTGTGCATAACCGTATGCACATCGGTGTAGTCGATGTTTACATTTCCGTGAACGGTTATAATTTCAGCTACTCCTTTTACTGCCGTGGCAATAATATTGTCGGCCATTTTAAAAGCCTTACTTGCCGGCAAATCGCCATAAATATTATGAAGCCGGTCATTACTGATTACCAGCATACTATCAACCGACTCTTTCATTTTTAGAATGCCCTCCTGCGCCTGGTTATAACGCTTCCGTCCTTCGGCCTGCGACGGAATGGTAACCACGGCAATGGTTAAAATATCAAGTTCGCGGGCAAGCGCTGCAACCACAGGAGCCGCCCCTGTTCCGGTACCACCTCCCATTCCGGCAGCAATAAACAGCATTTTAGTATTATCTTTCAATGCGTTTTTAAGGTCTTCGTAATTTTCGCGTGCCGCTTCGGCTCCCATTTCGGGCTTATTCCCAGCCCCTCGTCCTTCGGTAAGGGTAACGCCCAACTGGAGTTTCACTGGTACCTGGCTATTTTCCAATGCCTGCGAATCGGTGTTGCAAATGATGTAGTCAACCCCTTTTATGCCTTCCTGGAACATATGATTGACCGCATTACATCCTGCCCCTCCTACTCCAATCACCTTAATAATGGAAGAGCTTGTTTTGGGAAATTGAAAATTTGCAAATTCTTCGGTCATTTCTTTTTCTTTTTACTTAAACTCTAAATCCGAGTCATCCATATCAAACAAATTAAGTGCCCCCTGTACAACATTCTTTATACGTGGAGCAAAACGCCGCTCCTTCTTTTTAATGCTTCTGCTATGTGTTTGCCCAACAGGCTGCACAACTCCCGAGCTAAGGACAAGTTTCATTGCTCCCAGGACAGTGAGGAAATCAAAGTCCCGTGTTTCTTCTTTGCGGTTTGCCGGATAAATAACAGCGTTAGCCCTTCGTGCATCCATTGCAGTTTTAAATTTCACCAACGACACCATGTCTTTCAGTTGCGAAGTTCCGCCGGCAATAACAATTCCAGCCCCCAAAGCATCTTCAATCCCTGCTTTCAGAATCTGGTCATTTACACATTCAATTATTTCTTCGAGACGAGCCTGAATAATGTATGCCAGGCTTTTAAAAGAAACATCGCGTGCTTCCCAGCCATTTTGCCCGGCAATGGTTACCACTTTCCTGTCATCGGCAAAATCGCCCATCGCCTGCCCGTATTTTACTTTTAGCAATTCCGCTTTTTTCAAAAATATAGAACAGCCTTCTTTTATATCGCTGGTAACGACCTGTCCACCAAAAGGAATTACGGCTGTATGTTTCAATACATTATCCTGATAGACCGCAACATTTGTAGTTCCAGCACCAAAATCGGCAACCACAACCCCCATTTCCTTTTCTTCGCTGGTAAGAACAGCCTCAGAAATTGCCAGCGACGCATGAATTATATCGCCCAGACCAAGACCTATTCTACTGAGTACCAGCCTTAAATTATTCAGGTAGCTATCCGGTATTACAAGCAATTTAAAATGAGCTTCAATCTTCTCCCCGGTACTCCCGATTGGTTTCTCCACTTCATTCTCATCGTCGATAACATAGGCAACCGGAATAACTTTCACCACTTCATAGTCCTGCTGAATGGAAACATTCTGAGCCTCCTGCATCAAACTGTCCACATCGCGGGAGGTAACAAATCCCTCGCCCGAAGTATGTGTTATACACCGGTAGTCAATGGTTTGCATTTTTGCCCCGGCCAGAGCTACATCAACAATTTCTATCTCTTCTTCCAACTGGCTGTCGAGTATATCAAGCAAATCGGTAATTGACGCTGCCGCCTCTTCAATATTGAAAACTACACCACGCTTAAAACCTTTCGAAGGGGCTTTGGCAAGGGCCATGATTTCCATCTTCCCCGCCTCCGTTAGTTTACCGGCAAGAGCTGTCAGTTTTGAAGTTCCGAGATCAATAACAACCGAAAAATTTTGTTTTGATGCCATAATTACCGTCTTTTTGCAATTACCTGATTTTTATATTTTAAATTTATTGAACTGTATTTATTCCAGTTATTCTTTGCCAGAACATCTTTATAAAAAGCTTTCATGTTCCGCAATTTTTTTTCATAGCTGTCCAGCGTTCCGAGTTCAATCCGGTGGTTGCCCACCAATGGCGCCAACACTACATTTTTGTTTTTATTCACCTGTACCTGTTCAATCTGTGCTTTCCAGAACTCATCTTTATTGAGGTACAAAATAAACGGCAAAAGTTCTTGTCTAACAAATGCTTCGGTTATGGCTCCGGTGGCAATCAAAACCCGTGCAGGACAACTGCTCATGGCCGAAAACCGGTGTCCTGTTTCGTCGATGTAATAACATTCTTTTCGGTTCATTACCCGAAGTACAGGCTCTCGATGTTTTATTTTCACCACAAGAACGCCCTTGTACGAACTCGTATCTTTGGTTACCACTTTATAAACTTCAGCACTTAATATCGCAGGATTTTTTTCAATACCTGCCTCCAGTTTTGCCGCATTAATTTGTTTCAGCGTTTTGCCAATAATCTTTTTATCCGTTCTTTTTATGCTATGAAGTATCACCTTTTTATTAACAGAAATCACATCGTCAGCAGCATATTCCACCTTAACACTACTACAAGCTACCTTTTTATATTTCAGCGAAGTAAAAGCCAGCGTTATCATTAAAAATAACACCAACAAAATAACTCCCGATATTTTTGCAAGCTGTTTAAACATTCTTTTTCTTTTTTAGCTGTGCCCCTATTCCCGTTTTTCTTCCGGGCTACCCAACTGTCCCCCTCGGGATTTTGGTCGGCAATCGGCGATATTTTTCACTTTCGGCGACTGCCACCAACTGAAAGCGCTCTCATAACCGGCAAATCATGGCACACTGCTCCCTTCTTCCTTCCCTGCTCACGGCAATTGCTACTCTCTTCACTTCTCCAACATCTCAAGAATTGAGGGAACCAAACGGGCAATATCCCCGGCCCCCATCGTTAGTATAACTTCATTCTTATCTACTTTCAACAAATCTGTTATTTCTTCTTTTTTTGCCAAAACCTTATCTTCGAGTTTCATTTTACCATGAATCAAGGCAGACGATACCCCGGGAATCGGCTCTTCGCGTGCCGGATACAAGGGGATTAGTATTGCCTTGTCGAGTAAATCAAGACTGGCAGCAAAACCATCGGAAAAATCTCTTGTCCGCGAAAATAAATGCGGCTGAAAAATACCGGTTATTTTCTTCCCCGGGAACAAAGCTTTTACCGAGTTTATAAACGCCTTCAACTCTCCGGGATGATGCGCATAATCGTCGATGTAAATTTTATTCCCGGAATTGTAATGCACATCAAACCTCCGCTCAACCCCCTGGAATTTTTCAATCCCTGCACATATCTCATCCGGCGTTGCTCCGGCCAGCCATGCCAGCGCCGAGGCTCCCACAGCATTTTCAACATTTACCAGCCCGGGATAGTTCATTTTGCAATTGGCAATTACCCCTTTGGGTGTTTTCAGATCGAAAGCATAAGTTGCTGTTGCCGGATTCAATTTTAAGTTTAAAGCTGAAAAGTCGGCAGCTTCATTCAACGAATAAGTCAGCACCTCAGCCTCGGTCTTAGAGGTATCCAAATCAAGTCCTTTTTTCACCACCAGCGTACCTGTTGGTTGCACCTGTGCAATAAATTTCTCGAACGACTCTTTCAATGCTTCCTTATTGCCGTAAATATCAAGATGATCTGCTTCCAACGAAGTAACCAGAGCCAATTGCGGGTGTAAATGCAAAAAAGACCGGTCAAACTCGTCGGCTTCTTCCACAATCCATGGCGAATCGTTTTTGGGTAAAAGCAGGTTGCTCCCAAAATTTTTAGAGATGCCCCCCAGAAAAGCCCCACAGCCCTGCTCTGTTTGATTTAAAATATTAGCCACCATTGTGCTGGTAGTTGTTTTTCCATGCGTTCCGGCTATAGCAATACCGTTTTTTTCGTTGGCAATCATTCCTAATACCTTTGCCCTTTTAAACAAGGCAATAGGTTCGTGCATAAACCAGTTCAATTCCTGATGATTTTCGGGAAGTGCCGGCGTATAAATTGCGATTGTTTCAGTTTGTGCCCAGTTTGCGGGAATGTTACGAATATCGTCTTCGTAATGCACATCAATACCTTCAGCCTGCAAGGCATCGGTAAGAGGAGTCTGTGTACTGTCGTACCCGGCCACGTTTTTCCCAATGAATTTGAAATAACGCGCCAAAGCACTCATGCCAATTCCCCCGATACCAAGGAAGTACACATTCTTTATTTTCTCAAGTTCTTTCATCTGTCTAAATTTTAATGAAGCCCGTTTGTTGGGTGAGATAAAATATCAGTCATGCACGTATGTGTCTCAGTTATAATCTCAGTCATGGACTGTTTCATCTGTTTAAATTTCCATACAGCCTGTTTGCAGGGAGAGATAAGCAATTCGTCATACGTATTTTACGTATCTCAACCATGGGCTGTTTCATTCTATTATGAGTTTTTCGACTTCATCAACAATTGTTTTTGTAGCCTCCGGTTTTGCCAGTTTTTTTATTTTTTCCGACAAATCCAGGCATTTTCCCAAATTGTTAAGCGTTGCAAAAGCACGAGGAAATAATTGTTCGTTTATTTCACTGTCGCTCACCATCAGGGCAGCCTCTTTATCGACAAGTGCCATTGCATTTTTTGTTTGATGATCTTCCGACACATTTGGAGATGGCACCAAAAGCGCGGCTTTTCCAACCAAACACAACTCTGAAATGGTTCCTGCTCCTGCCCGGGATACCACCAATCCGGCAACGGCATATGCCAAATCCATTCGTGTTATAAACTTATGAATTTGCAGGTTATCCGGTTTCGATATTTTTACTTCTTCCATAATCCGGTCGTAATATATCGCCCCGGTTTGCCATATTACTTTAACTCCTGCGGCTCTTATCTTATCTATGTTTTTCAATACCGCATTATTAACAGAACGTGCACCAAGGCTTCCACCAATAATCAACAATACCTTATCTTCTTCGTTCAACCCAAAATATTCAAGTGCTTCTGTCCTGTCAATCGGTTTGACAAGGGTTTCTCGTATAGGATTCCCGGTTAAAACAAGCTTCTGTTTAGGGAAAAAGCGCTCCATATTATCGTAAGCTACGCAAATAGCTTCGGCTTTCTTACTTAACAGTTTGTTGGTTATCCCGGCATACGAATTCTGCTCCTGGATTAACGTAGGTATTTTATATCGGGCTGCAGCCCGCAACAACGGGCCACTAGCAAATCCACCAACTCCTACGGCTATTTCAGGATTAAAGTCCCGAACAATTTTTCGCGCCATTGAGGCACTCTGAAAAAGCTTCCGGAAAAAAGTAAAAATTCTCAGGCTTGGTTTACGCGGGAATCCCATTACCGGAAGTCCTATAATTTTATAACCGGCAGCTGGTATTTTCTCCATCTCCATTCGACCCAAAGCCCCCACAAAAAGGATTTCCGCATCAGGATTCCGCCTTTTTATCTCATTGGCAATGGATAAGGCCGGGAAAATATGTCCCCCGGTTCCTCCTCCACTTAATATGACTTTATTTATTTTTTTGCTCATGTTCGTTTTCTATTTCATAATCTTCGTCAGGCACTTCAATCATCACCGGCTGTTCTGGTACTTTTTTATTTACCTGGTTCTGGCAGCTCACACTTAAAATGCAGCCAAAAGAAATGGCTGTAAAAATCATGGACGTTCCCCCGTAACTCACCCAGGGCAAAGGCTGTCCGGTATCGGGTAATACTCCGCTTGATACGCCAACATTTATCATGGCCTGAAACACCAGCACCATCGTTAACCCGACCACCATAAAAGCCGGGAAAGTTCGTGTTGCCCGCCGGACTATAGTAACTCCCCTGAAAAAGAAAATCAGGTACAGGAAAATTACAATTATACCAAAAAACAGCCCATATTCTTCGATTATTATGGCAAAAATATAATCGTTATAAGCATTCTTAATATAATTACTGGCTTCCGAATGCCCGGGGCCTTTCCCGATAAAACCGCCGGAATAAATCGCAAACTTGGCGTAATCGTCATCCTCTATTTTATCCGTCGTAGCAGATTCTCCTTCAACAAAACGATCGATACGCCCTTTGATGGTACCGATACGCCCTGGTGTTTTTTCCATAACGCTTGCAGTCAAATACATCGCCCCCAAAGAAACAAGCCCTGCGGCAAGAACCAGGAGTATATATTTTATAGGAATTCTTCCGACAAACATCATTGTCATAATGGTTGCAAAAAGCAATGCTGAAGAAGAAAAATCGGACAATGAAATCAGGAAACAAACCAATACTGTTGGAATAATCGCTCCTTTAAATGCAAGGAAAAGATCGCGTTTGGTTTTCTGTTTCTTTCCCAACACCTTGGCAACGTATAAAATAAGTGATATTTTGGCTATTTCGGCGGGCTGAAACGACAGCGGTCCCAAGGGCAAAGTCCGGCCGCTACCATGAATAACATGCCCCATTTTAAGTACCACCGCCAATACTAACAAGGCAATACTAACGTACAGGGCAAGCGTAGCTACAACCGAATATATTTTAACGGGCAGTACATTCACCATCAGCAACATTACACCAAATCCCAGCATTAAAAAAACCATGTGCCGAACAAGAAAAAACCATGTTCGCCCCCCGGCTTCACGATAGGCCAAAGCTCCTGTTGCGCTGTAAACAATCAGCAACGAGAGCATTGACAGCAATATTAATATTGCCCATATTACCCGATCTCCTTTAAATATTTTCCGAAAAGAAAAACTCATTATAAATTTCGCACCTGCTCTTTAAACTGATTTCCACGGTCTTCGTAACTATCAAATAAATCGAAGCTGGCACATGCCGGCGAAAGCAACACTGCATCGCCATTTCGGGCGAGGTAATAAGATGATTTCACGGATTCTTCCATGCTCGAGGTTTCAACAATATCTGCAACACAATCGCTAAAAGCATCGATAATTTTGGCATTGTCTTTTCCCAGGCACACAATGGCCTTTACTTTTTCGGTAACCAAACCACGCAAAATGGAATAATCGTTACCTTTGTCAATCCCCCCTACAATCCAAACTGTTGGTTTATACATACTTTCGAGCGCATACCACGTCGAATTTATATTGGTTGCTTTTGAGTCGTTAATAAATTCTATTCCGTGTACCTTCAAAAAGCGTTCGAGTCTATGCTCCACACCTTTAAAATCGGAAAGGCTTTCTCTTAACTGCTCGTCGCGAATCTGAAACACCATGCTGGCAATTCCTGCTGCCATACTGTTGTAAGTATTGTGTTTCCCCTCTAATGATAAATCCAGAATAGACATACTGAATTGTTTTTGATTTAAGTTGATAATAAAATGGTCGTTCTGTAGTCCGGCTCCTGGTATTTCGGGCTCTCTCAATCCAAAAGGAACCTGAAGCGGAACAATTTCTCTCTTTTTTAACTCCTGCCGAATCACCTCATCCTCATCACAATAAATAAAATAATCGTTTGCTTTCTGATTTTGAAGAATGCGAAACTTGGAATCAACATAATTCTGCATTTTGTAATCGTAGCGGTCGAGATGATCGGGTGTAATGTTCATTAAAACAGCTACATCAGCTCTAAAATCGTACATCCCGTCAAGCTGAAAGCTACTTAACTCAATTACATAAACATCGTGCTTTTCTTCTGCCACCTGCCAGGCGAAACTCGTTCCAACATTCCCCGCCAACCCAACATTTATACCTGCATTTTTCAGAATATGATAAGTAAGCAGGGTCGTTGTAGTTTTCCCGTTACTCCCAGTAATACAAATTGTTTTGGCATTGGTATAGCGACCTCCAAATTCGATTTCAGAAACAACGGGAATAGCTTTCTCATGCAGCTTTTTAACGAGTGGTGCTTTTTCGGGAATCCCCGGACTTTTCACCACGAGAGATGCTTTCAGAATCCTGGTCTCGGAGTGTTTGCCTTCTTCAAAATTGATGTTGTAATTCTCAAGAACGTTTTTATATTTTTCTTTAATTGCTCCAAAATCAGAAACAAAAACATCAAAGCCTTTCTTCTGAGCGAGGATGGCTGCTCCCACCCCGCTCTCGCCTGCTCCTAATATGATTATTTGCTCTTTCATTTGTTTTTAATTAGTATCCAAGACTTTTGCTTTCTACCTGATTTTTAATGTTGCCAATGTTATTACTGCCAGGATAATCCCGATAATCCAAAAGCGCGTTACAATTTTGGGTTCAGGAAAACCTTTTTTCTGGTAATGATGATGAATAGGACTCATCCGAAACACACGACGGCCTTCTCCATACTTCTTTTTCGTATATTTAAACCACGATACCTGAATCATTACCGAAAGGTTTTCTACCAAAAAAATTCCACAAAACAGGGGTATCAAAATTTCTTTACGGATGATGATGGCAAACACGGCCAAAATACCGCCCAATGCAAGGCTTCCGGTATCGCCCATAAAAACCTGTGCCGGGAAAGAGTTGTACCACAAAAAACCAACAGTAGCCCCGATAAAAGCCGCAATAAAAATGGTTAGCTCCCCAATATTGGGAATGTACATAATGTTAAGATAGTCGGCATAAATAATATTACCACTCACATAGGCAAGCACGGCCAGGGTAACACCGCTAATGGCCGAAGTCCCGGTTGCCAGTCCGTCAATCCCGTCGGTAAGGTTTACCGCATTCGAAACCGCAGTAATAATCAATATAATAGCAAGAGCATATACCACCCATTTCAGCCAGTGCGCAGCTTTTCCTGTAAATGCAACCAGCCAGGCATAATCAAACTCATTCTTTTTAACAAAAGGGATGGTTGTTTTTGTCGACTTTACATCCTTCGTAACAAACACTTCCACTTCCTCTCCCGTTTTTGGGTCAACACTAATCGTAGTTAGCGGCTTCCCGTTTTCATCTTTTACATGCTCCCTTACTTTTACATCCTCGCTGATAAACAGCGTTGCTACTACCAAGATTCCGAGAAGTACCTGTCCCAATATTTTTGATTTTCCGGATAGTCCTTCTTTATTTTTCTTAAAAACTTTGATATAATCATCAATAAAACCGATAAAGCCAAGAATTGCTGTAGTTGCCAGCATCAAAAGGATGTAGACATTATCCAATCGGGCAAACAATAAGGTAGGAATAATTATGCCCATAAGAATAATAATTCCACCCATAGTAGGGGTTCCCTGCTTTTGCATTTGTCCTTCCAGTCCCAGGTCGCGCACTTCATCTCCAATTTGCTTTTTTTGAAGGATGCGAATCATTTTCTTTCCCCAAACTGTAGTAATTATCAGCGAGACAATTATCGCCGATGCTGCACGAAACGAAATCCCCGGAAGCATGCCCAGTCCCGGAATATCGTAAGCTGATAATAATTCGTATAACCAATAAATCATAATTTCTTATTCTTCAATACCAAAACATTTCTTCACTTCTTCCCTGTCATCAAAATGATGTTTAACCCCGTTAATTTCCTGATAAGTTTCATGTCCTTTTCCTGCAATCAGGATTATATCGCCCGGTTGCGCAAGCAAGGCAGCCGTTTTAATTGCTTCTCTGCGATTTTCAATCGAAACCACTTTATTACCATACTGAGCCTCCACCCCTTTTTCCATATCTTTAATAATCTGCGCAGGATTTTCGGTTCGCGGATTATCCGAAGTCAGGATTACTTTATCGCTGGCACGCAGGGCTTCCTGCGCCATTTCCGGACGTTTTGTCTTATCACGGTCGCCCCCGGCGCCAACTACCGTTATCACCTGTTCGTTGCGGGTGCGTATTCCGGCAATAGCATTCAGCACATTTTTCAAAGCATCGGGAGTATGCGCATAATCCACAATGGCATATTTCCCATCAACGCTACGAATTATCTCAAATCGGCCCTGCACCGGATGAAGTTTGCTGATTTGTGCCATCACTTCGTCTTTATGCTGCCCCAGCAAAACTGCAGTAGCATAAACCGCCAAAAGGTTCGACGCGTTAAAAAGTCCGACAAAATGTGTCCACACCTCCTGCCCGTCAAACTCCAATAACATCCCGTCGAAATGTTTTTCGAGCACCCGGCAACGAAAATCGGCCATCGAGCAGGTAGAGAATGTACATTTCCGGGCACTGGTATTTTGCAACATTACCAGCCCGTTTTTATCGTCGGCATTAGTAAGAGCAAAAGCCCCGGAAGGCAAAGCATCGAAAAAGGATTTCTTAGCTTTAATGTATTCAGCAAAAGTTTTATGATAATCCAAATGGTCGTGGGTAATATTTGTAAAAATTCCCCCGGAAAAATCAATCCCTGCAATTCGTTTTTGATGTGCAGCATGAGAGCTTACTTCCATAAAACAGTATTCGCAACCTTCGGCAACCATTTCGGCAAGCAGCTGCTGAATTTTCAAAGCATCGGGCGTAGTATGCGAAGCTGTTTCTTCGTGTTCGTCTATTTTATACGAAATTGTAGAAATTAATCCCACACTATACCCCTGCAAGCGGAATATATTATGCAACAAAGACGCAATACTGGTTTTTCCATTGGTTCCGGTAACGCCCACTACTTTCATTTTCTGAGAAGGAAAATCGTAAAAGGCCGCAGCCAATTCCCCCAACGCACGTTTATTATCTGCGGCTTCCACATAAACAACATTATCTGCAAGCATTTCGGGCAATTCTTCACAAACAACAGCTACCGCACCGCTTGCAATCGCTTTTGCAATAAAGTTATGCCCGTTGACATGTACTCCTTTTTGTGCCACAAATACAAATCCAGGTTGAATTTTCCGGGAATCGAAATCAAGCCCGGCTACGTTGACTGACAAATCGCCGACAACGTTTTTCACCTCAATCTTTTTTAACAGTAGTTTCAGTTCCATATTATCCTAATGCTATGTAAATCGTTTGACCTGACCTGTATCTTGTTCCGGCCTTTAACGATTGTTTTTTTACTTTTCCCACACCATTTACTTTCACTTTCAGCCCGGCCGTTTCAAGCAGAAAAACGGCATCGCTGGCTCCCATTCCTTTCACATCCGGAACTCTCCCCATTGCTACATCCTCTGCCCACAACACCAATTTCCCATTCTTTTTCTCAACCCGGGACAATATACTACCCGGCGCTCCTTTTATCTTTTTTAAATCCAGAATCTCTGCCACTTTCAAAATATCTTCGGTTGCCCCTTTATTTATTGCCGGAGCAACATCTTCTTCCGGGTTATCCTTTTCATCGGAGAACAAACGACACGCAAATACCCGTTCTGAAATTTCTTTATAGGCCGGCCCCGAAGCTGAAGCTCCGTAGATTGATTTCCGCGGATTATTCATGGTAACAATCAACGAATACCTGGGGTTATCGGCAGGAAAATATCCGACGAACGAAGCCAGATACATGCCTTTGGTATATCCCGAGCTCCCCGTGGCAACCCTTGCCGTACCTGTTTTTCCGGCCAGCTTAAAATATTTTCCCTGCACCTTTCTCCCGGTTCCGTTCTCACATACCCCACGCAACATTTTCTGCGCCTTTCCGATGGTTTCTTTCGATGCAATCATAGGATTCAGCACTTCAGTATCATAACGTTTTACAAGTATGCCGTTATCCCTGATTTCTTTTACCAAATGAGGTTTTACCATCCGTCCATTATTGGCAACGGCATTGTAAAACGACAGAATTTGCAACGGGGTCATTTTAGTTTCATAGCCATACGACATCCGCCCGAGTGTTGTCCCCCACCAATCAGCATCACCGGGATACTTAAAATAAGGCTTCCCCTCTCCTTCTATTTCAACGCCTAATTTCTTTTGTATTCCAAAACTATATATCCGATTTACGTATTTTTGGGGCTTGTCCCGATAATTCGAAAGAATAACTTTTGCCGTACCAATATTTGATGACTGTTCGAGGATTTGTTTCACCGTAACCTTTCCACAGGCATGGTCGTCAGTAATTCGTTCTTTTGCCCAGTAGCCATTTCCCGTATCGAACACATCGCTGGTATCAACCACTCCGTCCTCCAGTGCCGCCATTAACGAAACCAGCTTAAAGGTAGAGCCTGGCTCGAAGCATCCCCTGTGCCCGATTGCATAATTATCTTTTTCGTAATAGCCATTTTTCCCTTTCCCCAGGTTTGCAATGGCTTTTATCTCTCCTGTTTTCACTTCCAAAAGAATTGCAGTGGCCCAATCGGCCTGTTCTTTTTCTAACTGTCCAAGCAGCGAGCTTTCGACAATATCCTGTAGCTTAACATCAATTGTTGTTATAACATCCATCCCGTTATGCGGCTCTACTTCCGGCCGCATAATCCAACGTCCCGAAAAATTGCGTTTATAACTAAGCCCCTCTTTCCCTTTCAGGTAGGATTCAAAAGCCCGCTCAATCCCTGTATTACCAACCGGTCCTCTTATTTCTTCATATTCTCCTTTATTCAGACTGCCAATGGTACGCAAAGCCAAAGACCCAAGAGGATTTATTCGTTTGTTTTCCTGCACCACAATCAATCCTCCGCCAAAACGTCCTCGGCGCAAAATCGGGAAACGTTTCATCTTTTGCAGCTCCACATAATCTATTTTTCGCGGCGTCAGTAAAAGCCCACGATTTCCGGCATTATATGCAGCATTCAATTTCCGGCGATATGCTTTATACGAAGCATTTTTAAAAAAACCGGAAAGATACCAGGCCAACGAATCACATTCTTCTCTGAATACTTTTTTCACACCCTCGGCCGCCAAATCAATACGCACAAAATAACCCGGGGTTGAAGTAGCCAAAATACTTCCGTCGTCGGCACAAATATTTCCACGTACCGGAGGAATTATCTCCTTATTGTTGTTCAGGTTTTTAGCAATTTGCTGCCAGCGACTGGTTTTAATCTGCTGCACCGACACCAGTTTTATAATCACTACTACCACAAACAACAGGAGCAGGAAATACACCAACGCAAAACGGGTCAATATGACTTTTCTTATTCCCACTTAATCCTCTTTTTCTACCGTTAACTTTTGAGGCGGCCGATTCGATTCTTCCAAGCCAAGTCCTTCTTCTTTCACACGCTTTGCCACCTCTGAAAGGCGGCTTTCATTTGTCAATTTTGCCGATACAGAAGCATACTCAGCTCTAAGTGCCTCTATTTCTTTCTGCATCTCTCCAATTTGCCGAATCGTTTTTCCAGACCAGTTCCTGTTCATAATAAGAGCCAGTCCAAAAAACGCCAGCATCACAAGAAAAGGAAACTGGCGAGAAATACGCTCATCCATAAAAAAAGCTCCGCCGAGAAAAGATTTCATCCCCGGCTTTTTCTTTTTATTATTTCCTTTTTCTGTCATCTCTATATTTTTTTCACTACGCGCAATTTTGCACTACGCGAACGGGGATTTGCAATCAACTCTTCCTCTCCGGGAATTATCACTTTACGTGTTATCACCTGAAACGGCGACAGTACATTTCCGTAAAAATCTTTCGTTATTTTTCCTTCGAAATTCCCGGTTCTCATAAAATTCTTACACAAGCGGTCTTCCAGGCTGTGGTAAGTAATAATCGCCATACGCCCACCTGGCTTTAACAAATCGCCGGCAGCCTGTAAAAATTCTTTTAAAGCCTCCATCTCTTCGTTCACCTCAATCCTAAGCGCCTGAAACACTTTGGCCAGGTATTTATTTTCCGATGCCCGGGGAGCACAAAACACTGCCACTTCTTTCAATTGAAAAGTAGTTACAATACATTCCTTCCTGCGGGCTTTCACAATTTCAGCAGCCAGTCTGCGGGCATTTTTAATTTCGCCATACAGCCCCAGCACCATTTGCAATTGTGCCTCCGAATACTCATTCACCACCCATGCAGCATCAATTTTTGCATTACGATTCATACGCATATCCAAATCTCCGTCGAAACGAAACGAGAATCCTCTTTCCGGCACATCAAAGTCATGCGAAGAAACACCAAGGTCGGCAAAAACAGCATCCACTTTTTCAACCCCATAATGTTTTAAGAAATGTTTCACATAACGGAAATTATGCCGAACAAAGAAAAAACGGTCATTATCAATAGCATTCCGGACAGCATCCTCGTCCTGATCAAATGCAAACAATCGACCACTTGTTAGCTTTTCAAAAATAAGCCGGGAATGACCACCGCCACCATAAGTAGCATCAACCACATCAAAATGCGACTGCAACTGCAAAGCCCCGACACTCTCTTTAGCCAAAACCGGTATGTGATATACTTCACCCATGAGCACATTACTCCTCTTTTTCGTCAATCATCTTCAAAAGCTCAAGGTACTCCGCATCAGAAACTTCCACTTTCTCAGCAGCTACCACCGCACTAAGCCGTATTGAGTTTTGCATACCAAGAAAAGTTACCTTATCCTTCAAACTCGCATATTCCAAAAAATCATTGGGAATATTTATTCGCCCGTTGGATGCAACACTTACCTGCACAAAATTTTGAAAATAAAGCTGCAACACCTCGTCGTGCCGGGGGTTTGTCTCCGGACTCAGTTTGCTACGAAATTTCGCCACGCCCTTCTCCCAGGTATCAACAGTATGAATATCCAGGCATTTACTACGACGATTCCTTTCCACCACGACAAAATCGAGCTGCATCTCCCCCATTGCTTTCTTAAAAGCGGAAGGAAGTACGACTCTCCCCTTGTCGTCGATAGTTGCGTTGTATTGTCCTGCAAAAATTGCCATAATAAAAAATCCGGTTCATCCAATACAAAAGTACAACTTTATTCCATTTCATCCCAATTTGTGCCATTTTATTCCACTTCATTGAAATACACACACCACACAAACTGTTAATAAACCACTGTTTTTCAGTTAAAAACATACACAGTACTGTTAATAAAAAAACAACAAGAAGCTCAAAATCAAGCACTTCCACTTCTTTCTCTTCACAACAAAAACAGTTAATAACTATTAAAAGAAACACCCTCAAACAGAACTTTTGCCCGACATTTTCCATAGAATCTTCCACCATCCTCTCTTAACCACAGGCAGATTACCAGAAACAATTTCTACAAAAATTGCTTATTTTTGCAAGCAAATATTCAGACATGTCAACAAAAGATACTACAATAAGGTCGATTAATATCAAGGAAATCTTTACGGCAAAAAGCCCCGGAACAGCCAGGATGATTCCGGGATTTGTATACAAATGGATACACAATCTCCTTCGCCTCGATTTTATCAATGGTATTTTACAAAAATACGGACACTTACAGGGCATTGAATTTGCAAAAAAGATGATTGATGTATTCAACATCACAGAACATGTGCACGGACTGGAAAATATCCCGAAAGAAGGGAAATACATTTTTGCCAGCAACCACCCGCTGGGAGGATTTGACGCATTCCTGCTAATGAAAAACGTTCATGAAAAATTAGGAGATTTCAAATTCCTAGTCAACGACATATTAATGAATATACCACAATTACGTTCGGTTTTTGTTCCGGTCAACAAATATGGCACCCAAAAAGAAACCGCCCGAATGCTATCCGGAATTTACAACTCCGACTGCCAAATACTTATTTTTCCTTTCGGACTGGCATCAAGAAAATTAAAAGGAAAGGTCATGGATTTAGAATGGAAAAAACATTTTATAAGCAAATCAATCCGGCACAAACGCGATGTTATACCGGTTTTTATCAGCGGGCACAACACCCAACGTTTTTACAGAGTTGCCAAACTTCGAAAATTTTTCCGCATCAAATGGAACTTGGAAACATTCCTGCTTCCTGATGAAACTTACCGTCACCAAAATGCGGACATCCACATCTATTTCGGAAAACCAATTCCCTACACCACTTTCACAAAGGAAAAAACACACCAGGAATGGGCCAACTGGACAAAAAAACAGGCCTATACTCTTCCAGAAGAAGCATACTAAAAAAAGACAAGAAAAACCGGTGCCCAACACTGAACATTTGTTTTCGGGTTCGCCGACCAAAGCCCAAAATTTGATAGCACAATTATACATCTGCCTCGCCTCAAGTAGCGTTCTGCATACCCACCCAATTTTCAACATAAACTCATTTTAGTTCTTCATCCCAACGCCCCTAAAATTTTTCAGAGAGAAAAAAAAACAAAGCCCAATAGGGCAAAAGAAACTTTATTAAAGGACTATTCGGCAATAAACAAAAATGATTATTATATTTGTTTCTTCTGAAAAATCAGAAGAACTGAATATGCAAAAAATACGCTTAAACATTCTGGGACTCTCTGTCAGTCAAACTCAATCAGGAGCATATGCATTGGTGCTGTCCGAAGAAAATGGAAAAAGGAGAATCCCTATTATCATAGGTCCGGTTGAGGCTCAGGCAATAGCCATTCAATTAGAAGAGTTAAAGCCACCACGTCCGCTAACCCACGATTTAATCAAAAATATTGCAACAGCATTCAATATCTCGTTGCAGGAAGTTAGCATATACAAATTAGAAGAAGGAATTTTTTATTCAGAACTACTATGCGAAATGGACGGGAAACAAATTCGCATCGACTCCCGAACTTCCGATGCGGTTGCATTAGCTCTTCGCTTTCACTGTCCCATCTTCACCACAGAAAAAATATTAAAAAAAGCTGGAATTGTACTGACCCACGAAGAAGAATCGCCTTTTTCCGAAGCTTTTGAAGATATCTTAGAAGAAGACGAAGAGAGTGCATTATCTTATGCCCAATATTCGAACGAAGAACTACAGGACTTACTAAACGAAGCCATACAAGAAGAAGACTACGAAAAAGCATCAATTATTCGGGACGAAATGAACAGAAGAAAAAGAGAAGCCCCATAGCTCCCAAGGGGAACTTTTAGGAAGACGACAAAAAGAAAGTCGCAGGAAAGAAGAAAAAAATGGGCAGTGGCCTGTTAACAGAGAATGATTTAAAGGATTGATGAAAGGAGGAGGATTATCTGAAGACTACCGGGAGCAGGGCTCACAATCCACAACCAGCTCGCAGCCAAAAGGCAATGCATCGCAGACTCACCAACCAGAAAAAAAACGACAGTGGGCTGTAACAGCTGGCAGAATTTTGTGGATAAACTTTTAAAAGATTAAACAACAATTTAGATAAAAAGGAATATGTCGTTAAAAATTAGGTTAATTGTAATGAACTTCCTACAATTCTTTGTTTGGGGAGCATGGATGATGACATTGGGACACTATGGTTTTGTGGAAAAAGAATGGGGTGGAGCCGAATTCGGACTAGTGTTTTCCACGATGGGCTTTGCGTCTTTAATAATGCCTACCCTTTTTGGAATAATTGCAGATAAATGGAAAGCAAATTATGTATATGCCATTTTACATCTATTGTTTGGCGCAACCATGTGCTTCCTGCCATTTATCGATTCGCCAATTACATTTTTCTGGATATTGCTAGTTGCCATGTGTTTTTACATGCCAACCTTGGGGCTTGACAATTCCATCAGCTTCAAAGTACTGAAAGACAAGGGCAAGGACCCTTCAAAATACTTTCCACCAATCAGGGTCTGGGGGACTGTTGGTTTTATTGTTGCCATGTGGATAACAAACTTTTGGACCAAAGACTGGGGATTGGGACAAAGTATAAAAGTATCGTTTATCATATCAGCAATAATGGCCATTACGTTATCCATTTTCTCTTTTATAATGTTACCGGTAATAAAAACAAACAAGGATACTGCCCAAAACGGAAACTGGGTTCAAAAGTTAGGGTTAGATGCTTTCGTACTGTTCAAACAAAAGAAAATGGCAATTTTCTTCATTTTCAGTTTGCTGTTAGGCGGCGCACTACAATTAACCAACGCCTATGGAGACAGTTTCTTACAAGATGCCAATGTTTTTAACAAAGGCGGCTTAATTAACAATTTTTCAACCATAATCCTTTCCGTTTCTCAAATATCCGAAACATTGTTTATCCTCTCTATTCCGTTCTTCCTGCGCAGGTTTGGTATCAAAAGAGTAATGTTAATGAGTATGATTGCCTGGGTATTACGCTTCGGGCTATTTGGCATAGCCGAAAATACCGTTATTGGCTTTATACTAATTATCACCTCCTGCATTGTGTATGGAATGGCTTTTGATTTCTTCAACATTTCCGGAGCTTTGTTTGTTGAAAAAAATACCAACACCAAAATACAATCATCGGCCCAGGGGCTATTCATGCTGATGACCAATGGAGTTGGGGCTGTCCTGGGAAATATAATAGCAGGAATTGTTATTTCAAAATGGTTTGAAGACCCGGTTACCCACATCAAAGACTGGCCTAATATTTGGTTTGTTTTTTCTGCTTATGCTTTAGTCGTTACCGTGTTGTTCGCTATTATTTTTAAAGATAAATGAGAGTATTAAAATTTGGAGGTGTTTCGGTAAAAGATGCTGAAGCCGTAAAAAATATTTGCCGGATCTTAAATGTCGAAACCGGACAAATGACAGTTGTGATATCGGCCATGGGCAAATCAACCAACTTACTGGAAAACCTGGCCAAAATGCATTATGAGAAAGATGAGAAAAAATGGGAAATATTTGACGAACTCAAAACATTTCACGTCTCTATTATTAATGCGCTTTTCGAAGAAAAAGGGATACCACAAATGGTTTGTGAACTATTCTCAACACTGGAGAATAAATTAAAATCGCGACCATCGTTTGACTATAATTTCGAATACGACCAAATAATTTGTTTCGGCGAACTATTATCAACCCGCATTGTCAGCGATTACCTAAATACAACCGGACTCGCCAACAAATGGATTGACATTCGCAACAGTTTAAAAACCAACGAAACATTTCGCAACGCAAAAGTAGACTGGCTCTTGTCGGAGAGACTCATAAAAAAAGAAATTGACTTTTCGGACAACCACCTATATATCACCCAGGGATTTATCGGCTCAACCTCCACAAACTTAACCACCACTCTGGGACGAAATGGCTCGGACTTTACAGCTGCCGTTATCGGGAATATTCTGAATGCAGAAAATGTATCGATATGGAAAGATGTACCGGGAATAATGAGCGCCGATCCCAAAAAAATGAAAGACACCGTAAAAATAGACGAACTTTCGTACAAAGAAGCAGTGGAAATGACTCATTCGGGAGCAAAAATTATCCATCCCAAAACCATGAAACCACTGCACAACAAAGGTATTCCTCTTTTAGTAAAATCGTTTATTGCCCCACAAGATACAGGGACAATTATCCACAAAATCAATCATAAGATTGAACTTCCACCAGTTTTTATACTGAAAGAAAACCAGGTACTAATTACGCTTTCAGCCAAAGATTTTTCAATTATTTCGATAAACGACATCAACAGGGTGGTAAATTTCATGATAGAAAGATTAATAAAGGTAACACTGATGCAACAATCGGCCATTGACCTGAATATTGTAGCAGACGCGTCTGACGAAAACCTCGAAAGCATTTTCAGTGAACTTTCTGAATTTTACAAAATTCGCTACAACACAGGGCTAACTCTCATTACCATCAGGCATTACAACGAAGAGGTTCTGGACAGAATGGTGAAAGAAAAAGATATCTACTTAGAGCAACACAGCCGACTTACCGCCCGAATGCTGGTAAAAGAATAGGAACATTCCCGCCCGAACTTAGGTTTTAAGAAAATAAAGGATGAAGATAAAAAGCAGCCTTGACTCGGAAATGTCGTCCTCGTGTTTACTTTTTGGGTCAAAATCTGCCCGATAGGGCAAAAGAAACTTCAATGCAGCAACACTACATAATTCTGAGACATTCCATTATTCTCGTTAGACAATTGGAAATGCCGCCCAGGCGGCTGAGGTACTTTTATCTTCCAACAAAATAATCCCGGCTGTCCAATACGGTTAAATTATTGGTATGCGAACGGGTAACTTTCATTGTCGTATTTTCGCTATAAGTATCGCCTTTGTAGGTATAGCTTTTATTCAGAGCAACCTGTTTCACCAATAAATTGAGGTAATCTACCGAAAAATTATATGTAACATTTTTCAGAAAATCAGCATTATCACCGGCTACAGCCAACGAACGATCCTGGCGGTTATTTTTAGGAGCTTTTACTTTTCCTTTAATATTCCGCACCGAATAATCGTCCTTACAAATGGTTATTGTCCCTTCAAAATCGGAGGCATAAAAGTCTCCCGATCCTTCGAGCGAAGGCTTTTTCTGGCTAAAAGCAATTACCCAGTATTCTTTTCCGTCGATTTCGGGCTGGCTTTCAATCTTCACCTGGTAATCCGAAAACAATGCCGGGCTTATCACGCAGGAAGCCGAACGCACCCAGTCGAGAGCCAGCATTTCATCAATTTTTAACATTTCCGAAGCAAACGAATAAGCCTCATCAGCTTTGGTTACTTTATAATTTCGTGAACCAAAAGCATCTAATACCGAAGGTTTTGAATATCCGGTTTTATCATAAAGCAACACACTGGCACTCACATTAGTATTGACACTGTCGTTTTGGACAGTATGTTTCGAATAACTAAGATGCAGATTAAAAGGCCCGGATCCATAATTATAACAAATATTTTCGAAAGCTGTGCGCAAAATACGCTGTATCACCATATTCTGAGCTTCGACATCTACATCGCCCACATCATAAGACTGTGGCTGTAATTTTACCACAGAAAGCTGCTGCCCAAAAAGTTTTTGAACCGGGAATTGACGATTTTTATAACCAACTACCGAGAAATAAATATTCTTCGCCGTCATAGAGGCAGGAATTTTCAACAAAAAATTCCCCTCTGCATCGCTCGCGGTTCCATGCAGGGTTTCAACAATACCAATATTGGCATATGCAACAGGATTCCCGCTTGCAGCGTCCACAACTTTACCTTTAACAACCTGACTATCATCACTCTCCTGTGCAAAAACCAACACAGACAACAACAAAATAAATACGAACAATACTGTGTGTTTCATTCAATTCTCATTTTAAAGCAAATAAAAATACAAAATCCGATTAAATGAACGTTATAATTCCCGATTATTATTTTATATATTTGTTTTATCTATCATTTTTAAGGTAATTTTAAACAAAAAACAATAAAAAAGCCCATGGCTGAGATAGTAAAAAGCAAACGGGCAACACAAAATTTTAGAAAGATGAAATATTCCTCCATTCTAACTGTCGGCGTGTTAATTGTTCTATTTTCTTCCTGTGTTTCGAAAAAGAAATACATTGAAATGGAATCCGGAAGATTAAAAGCCGAAAGATTATCACAAAAATTAGACAAAGAAAACGAAGCAAAAGCGGAACGCATAAAAACAATGATTGCCGATTTTGAAGCCATGAAAAATGAATTAATGAACAGTAATGCACGCAAAGGGCAACATATCGACTCGTTAAAAATGGAACTCAGCCGGCTAAGTTCAAACCTGAACGAACAGACCCGATCGCTCGAAAAAACCAGTTTTACTCTTGATTTCGAAAAACAACGGCTCACTAATTCGCTGAAAGAAAAAAATAACAACATTGCCAAGCTTCAGTCAAATATCACCATACTGGAAAATCAATTAACAGCAAAAAATCGCGAGATTGACGCTAAAAATTTTGAAATAAACAAATTGAACGAACAGGCGAAAGAACTGCAAAACAAGATAAACTCTGGGCAATCAAACTTTCAGAAATTACAGGAAAAACTGAATGCCGTACAAACCAGCACCAACAGCCTGCGTCAGAAAATAAAAGAAAAAAACCAGTTGATTACCAAATTACAAAACCAGGTAAAATTGTTAAAAAGTGAAGTAGGAAATCCTTAAAGCATGGCAACAAAACCAGCCAAATAATTACCTCCTATTCAGCAAGATAAAGAAAAGGTGCCAAATAATAATCTGCAACGATTATTTAGGACGGGGCAATGATAAAAAAACAAAAAAGCCTGTAAATTTATAATCTACAGGCTTTTAATTGTTCTTAACTTTCGTCTTGGTCGGGATACCAGGATTCGAACCTGGGACCCCCTGCTCCCAAAGCAGGTGCGCTAACCGGACTGCGCTACATCCCGAAGTTATCAGCGGAGAGAGGGGGATTCGAACCCCCGGTACGGTGTTACCCGTACGCCGGTTTAGCAAACCGGTGGTTTCAGCCACTCACCCATCTCTCCAATATGGATGTAAAGTTGCTAAATCTTGACTTACCCATAGGCAAGCACATTCATAACTTTATCTCTGTCTTTAAAGAACGTTTTCTTTTTGTGCGTGCAAAAGTAGAAATTGTTTTTACATTGACAAAAGAATTTAAGGAAAAAAAGAAATGATTTTAACATGTTTTTACGTATAGTATTACAACTTAATTTCTCTGATTTTCTATTTTTGACAAGCCGTATAAAAATGAAATCTTTTTTTTACATACGTATTTTTATTTTTTCAGGGATATTAGTGCTGGTATCCCTGGCTGTATATGCACAACCCAAACTCCAGGATTCAACAGATATACTAAGAGTACAAAAGCAGGAAAATTTTTATCACGAGCTAGGAAACAAAGCCAAAAACAAACGCATATTCAACTGGCTATACGATGCAATGATCTCAACACCTGTTACTCCCGCTGACAAAAAAATATTATCGTATAATTACTTTAAAAGGCACAAAGGAAAAACAATAACCAAAATATCAATAAAACCGCTTGATGTTTTTGGCCCGACAATTACAGACACCTCCCAACAAGCAGCCAACTGGCTGGAAAAAACAGCAAACCGGATACATACAAAATCGAACCTAAAAACCATTCGCAAGCAACTTCTGTTTAAGGTTGGCGATACGGTTGAACCTGAATTTCTGGCAGAAAACGAGAGATTTTTAAGACAAATATCGTACTTGCAGGATGTTCGTTTTCTCATTGAGCAAGACAGCTTAATCTCAAATTCTGTCAACATTATTGTTCTGACAAAAGACCGGTTTTCTTTTGGTGTTTCCGGGGCAGTAAACGGCACAAACTCGGGTGCCATAAGAGTGTACGATAAAAACATATTTGGGATCGGACATGAAATTTCAATGAAATTTGTAGGGCATTTAAAAAAAGAACCCTACCTCGGAATTGAAACCCACTACCAGGCAAACAACATTGCCGGAAAATTCATCAACCTCGAACTGGGATACCTGAATACCTATCTGCACGAAGGATATATTCTGGATATAGAAAAACCATTTATTACCTATAAAACAAAATGGGGGTACGGAGCCCAGCTAAATCGTTTTCTTAAAACAAAGAAAATTTCGAGCAACAGCCCGGTAGCTTTAAAAGACCCGGTATCGGAATGGTACAGCGACATATGGGGAGGACGAAGCATTAATATAGAAAAACACAACACTTATACACAGCTAACGTTTCTAACCGGAATGCGCAACTATACCTTTTTCGACCGTTCCAAAGTACCGGAAGAAAGTAAACGTTTTTTCGCCGACCAAACGCTCTATATGGCGGGGATTGTATTATCCCGACGTAATTACAACCAGGACCAGTTAATTTACAGCTATGGTATTACTGAAGATATTCCCAAAGGATTTAAACATGAAATACTATATGGATATGACACCAACGAATTTGGCGACCGGCACTTTTTTCAATTTTTTGCCTCAACAGGCAACAAAATAGGAGAACAAAAAGGGTATTATTATTCGTCAGTAGGTTTTTGCGGCTACCTAAAAAACAACCGTTTTGAGGAAGGAATGGTTGAGGGCAATTTCAATTTTATTTCGAAATTACGACCAGCCAAACGCTGCAACGTCCGCTCGTTCGTTAATTTAAGATATACACTGGGCATACGCCGTTTCGAGATCGAATCGCTATCCCTTAAAGACGACGACCTGGTTCGCGGTTTTGGCAGCGAATCAGCAACCGGGAAACAGCGCTTAACCTTAAAACTTGAGCATGTAGTATTTCTTCCCCGCCAGTTTTATAAATTCAACATGGCTGTTTTTGGTTTTGCCGACCTGGGGATTATCGGCTCAAACAATAAATTTATCTTCAACGAAAAATATTATCCTGGACTTGGCATAGGCATACGCCTACACAACGAAAACCTTGTTTTCGAAACGTTCCGTTTCCGATTTGCCATTTACCCCTTCCATCCCGGCGATATGACCTGGCATAATTTTGTACTGGACGAACAGAATAAACAACAGTTCGAATCATTTGAACCGACTCAGCCCGATCCTATGGTATTTGAATAAATCATTTTCAGATTAAACCTTAACAATAATCCAAAGTCAAACATATTATGTTCTCTGATGTATCATTTTTCTTTTAAATTTGTATGGAGAATTTCATACATCCTACCCGGGAAAAGCCACAGAAACAATAATTATTAATTTTAACTCATTAGTATCATGAAGTATTTCGTATTATTATCGTTGTTTGTTGTATTATTTATGACTGCATGTAACGGACGCAAAGGGCAACGCCCAAACAACATCCCCCAACAACAACAAGAACAGCCCGGAGTAATGGCACAGAACAGGCCGGAACCGGGAAACTTCGACCCGAAAAAAATGGCTGAACGCCAGGTAAAAATGCTTACTGAAAAACTTGGATTAACCAAGCAACAACAAAAACAGGTTAAAAAGCTCAATATAAAAATGGCAGAAAAAATGCAGGCAATGCATGAAAATAAAAAGGAAGGAAATCCTGAAGAAATGCATAAAAAGATGCAAGAAGAACGCAATGCAATGATGGAAGAAATGAAGAGCATTCTGACTGAAGAGCAATATACCAAATACCAGGAGCTACAGAAAGAAATGGAAAAAAGAAGACCGGGGCATGGCGGGCCAAAACCGGAATAAATATATTCAATAAATTATAATAAAAAGGTAAGCAAAACAGATGCTTACTTTTTTTTTGCGATTCGCAGGATTAACGGATATCAAAAGTTCCAGAAATACGGAATAAAAATCATTGAAAGGATAAATGCTAAAAGGTTGAGTGGCAAACCAATTCTCAGGTAATCTTTGAACTTATAATTTCCGATTGCCTGAACAATCAGGTTGGTTTGATAGCCAACCGGCGTTGAAAAACTGGCAGAAGCAGCAATTGCAATTGCCACAAAAAATGGCTTTGGATCAACCCCCAGTTGTTGGGAAGCTGATAATGCAATCGGAAAAACCAGAGCAGCCGCAGCATTATTGGTAATAATTTCGGTAAAAACAGTCGTTATCAGATATATGGCGGCTAATACTCCAATCGGGCCGAAAGCCTTTGAAAATTCGATAGTTGTCCCGGCAATTACCCCGGCGGCCCCCGAATTCTGCATCGCTTTACTAATGGCCAAAGCACAGGCAATGGTTATAAGTACGTCCCAACTTATTGCCTTTGTATATTTCTGATGTGGCATAATTTTCAACCAAACCAACAAAATTGCAGCAATAGATGCAAAATAGAACATATCAAAATTAATGCCTCCGGGAGTACTGAAAAATTTGCCAACAGTACTGCCAGCAATCATTAGCAGCAATACAATAAAAGCAAGCCATTTCTTCCAAAAATTACCGGTAGTCCGATAATCACGAATATAAGATGTGAGGTAAAAAATTTTAGATTCGCCCCAGTTTTGGATAAATTTTTCGGTAGTCAGTAGCACCAGATTATCTCCGGCTTTTAATTTAAGATTATCCATATTCGATACAATACGTTCGCCATTACGATGAATCGACAAAACCACTGCTTGGTAATGATCATAAAAATTAAATTCATGAATGGTTTTACCAACTGCCGGAAACCGGGGAGCAATAACGGCTTCATATTGTTTCAACTGTTTCTTAGGCACATCTTTGATTAAATCAATACCACTCAGTTTTACATTTTCGTTGCTAATTATGTAATTCAAACGATCCGACTTGCCTGCGACCAATAATTTATCATCCGGGCATATTTCAAAAACACCTTTTCGCGTTTCAAAAACTTCACCTTTTCGGTTAATACACTGAACTGACAAGCCGGATAACTCTTTTAAACGCCCGTTTTTCACTTCCAGCCCAATCAGGTTACTGTTGGAAGGAATAATAATATCGTAATGATAATCCTTGTGATCGACAGAGCTTTTTCCATTGAAAACAATTCGTTTCCCCGGCAGCAGGGCATTCCCGAAAACGGTCATATAAAGCGTGCCAAATACTGCAATAATAATTCCGAGTTTCCCTAGCTCGAACATATTGAATCCTTCACAACCATTATCGAGCATTAATCCGTGCACTACAAGATTGGTTGACGTACCGATAAGTGTACACATTCCGCCAAAGATAGTCGCATAAGAAAGAGGAATAAGGAACTTTTTGGAAGAAAGGTTTAGCGTTTCGGCCCATTTCTTAATAATCGGAGCAAAGATAATAACCACCGGGGTATTGTTCAAAAAAGCCGATAGCACAGAAACCGGAAACATAATTTGTGGAATCATTGAAACCATTTTCCTTCTTTTTCGCGGAAGATAAGTTTGTGCCAGACGATTTAATATCCCCGACTGCCTCACACCTTCGCTAACAAGGAATAGTATACCAACGGTTACCATTCCTTTATTGGAAAATCCGGACAACATCTCTTTATCGCTGATAATGCCGAAAGTAGTAAGAATTACTCCAGCAGAAAAAAAGATAAGACCAGGACGTAAAAGTTCTTTAGCTAAAGCAACAATTGCCAATAGTACAACAACTAAAACGATATAACCTTCGGTAGTAATCAAAACTCAGATATGCTTCTCTCTTTACTTTGTATATTTCTCAATTAGAAAAAAATCAAAACTACGATTAAAATTCATTTCCTTCAAATAATCACACAAAAAAGCCATCAATTTTATAAAGCCCCCAAAAGAGAATATATCGTCCCAGATATCGCCTAGGAATTGCAGTACAGGTAAGGACAAATCAGGAAGAACGATTTTTTTACAAAAAAAAGTAAAAAAACAGCCGATTGATTTGTACGGAAAAAAATAAATACTACTTTTGCACCCGCCTTTGATAAACAACGGCACTACAAAGGATGACTCAGTAGCTCAGTTGGTAGAGCACATCCCTTTTAAGGATGGGGTCCTGGGTTCGAACCCCAGCTGAGTCACCAAGTTGGAGATACTCCAAAATGAAAGCGTTTAAATCAATGATTTAAACGCTTTTTATTTTAACAAAATTCCCTCAAAAAAAATCGAATCACTTCAACTTTCCGGTGGATAAAAAAAGTTAAGCAAGCGACTATAAAAAAGACAAATTCAAAATTATATATAGTTCATTCCTGAATAGTTACTTTTCAGGACTCACTGCGATTTCGTCTTTTTCATTCCCCAAAACACTCTTAATAAACTCTGATTTATTACAAATTTCATTAATTATGCTCCTATTGATATCCGTTGTATATAATAGCCAATTATCATTTACAACTGGATCATCATTAATCGAAATAGTTTTGATATTTTTTGTATTGGAATATTCAAAATCGTCTAACCTTATTATTCTTATAGCTTTGAGAGATTCAGTTCTATAATATATCTGTAATTTTTTAATATCGTAAACTATCTGCCATTGAGTATTATTTCGAACAGAGTCTAAAATAGAAAAGCTATATGGTATTAAAAATTCGATATCATCGCTAGGATAGTTATTAACCATACCTGCAGCTTTCACAAAACGATCTATAGAATTTGAAACATTAGTTGGTAAGGCTATATTCCCTCCCAATCCCACGAATTCGCCTGAACTTTTTAATGAATTTTCATAAGTACTATTAGCAAGAGCTCCAATAAGGTAAGTATCGTTTCGAAAAACAGTTGTTTTACCATCAAGAAATTCAATAATTGCCCTATCTCCGTTGTTATCCATTACATGGAAATGTATTGTAAATTTGAAATCGGATTGTGAAATTCTAACCTTTGAATCCGACTCAATAACTTCAGAGACATTCTTGCAATTATCTAACATATATTGCACCCATTGATGTGATATTAGGGCAGGTCGATCATCCCTTTCCGGATATTTTGATTCTGCTAAAAACAAATGTTCAACCACCAAACCATGTTCATTCATTCCTCCATGTGGAATATCTTTACTTATCTGATTAAATGTAATACTTCCATATTTTGAAGTCCATTTTGCAGATATCTCTACACTTGTACGATCAAAATATGCAGTTTTATTCAAGCCCTGTGGATTTATAAAAATATTTCCAATATCAGAATCGACATCCAGATTTCGCCCAAATATTAAATTAGAACCAACAATAAGAGTAAATGATGTACAACCATAAAGTAAATTAGTATTTCCTGTCTGAGAAAACACTTCGCGAGAAAACAGAATTAAAACTCCTAAACAAATTACAAATCGAATCAATTGAGATTCAATAATTTTTTTCATATCATGCAGATTTTTGTTTATTTGACAAACTATATCCTCAGATTTTTTAGTAAAATCTTCAATTTATTGTCATAATTATTTTAATACAAAAATATGCACCTGCAACTTTACTTTCATTTACATTTGTTGAGAAGTTGCCTTCGAGCTCGGCTTAATTGGGTAGGAGTAATTCCTAAGAAACTCGCAATATAATAATGAGGAATTCGATTAATTAAATTCGGCTGGTCTTCAAGAAAAAGGTTATACTTTTCTAATGAATCTAAATTCAAAAGTGCGACTAATCGAGACTGTAATTGTAAGTTTAGTTTTTGAAATGCTTCGGTAATTATCTTTGTAATCTCCCTATCTTTATTTACGTAAGTCATAACGGCAGAGTACCTGGCAATAGTAATTTCACAGTCTTCCAATGCTTGTATTGTCATAGTAACATTCACATTCGGGATATAACTACCAATTACCACATCTCCTTCTTGATAAAAATGAGTAGTAATTTCGTTTCCATCACAATCTATTACAAAACCACGCATAACACCTTTCATTATCCGACCAATTTTGGAACATAGATTTCCATATTCAAGAAAGATTTCCCCTTTTTTTAATATTTCTGTACTATGTAGAGAGTCTATAATCATTATTTCAGCAAATTAGTAAAAATTGGGATTTTAACTTGCATACAACATTAAAAACAATACAGCCAAAAGCTTAAGATTCACATTGAAATGCAATTGAAAAAATTATTTAACAATGTACATTAAAGACAATAAAAAAGGTTAAATCGAAAATAATTCAATTTAACCTTTAGAGTGGGAAGAGCAGGATTCGAACCTACGAAGGCGTAGCCAACAGATTTACAGTCTGCCCCGTTTGACCGCTTCGGTATCTTCCCAATATTTTCGAGCCGAATCTCAGATTCGAACTGAGGACCCCGAGATTACAAATCACGTGCTCTGGCCAACTGAGCTAATTCGGCTTATTTCAAACATTTCAAGAACATGCTTTTCTTATCAAGCGGCTGCAAAGAAAATGAAATCTTTATTAACAGCCAAACTTTTTCTTTATTTTTTTACGTTCCTTTTTTTAAAAAGGTTCGCTTTATAAAAAAAGTGGGTAAGCTACCTGTGTCGCACCGCTACAACCGCCTACCCTTGCTGCCTTCCGACCCTGGGGGAATTCAGCAGGAGCTGGTCGCACAGGACTTACCCGGCTGCAAAAGTAGAAATTTTTCATTTCCCGCCAAACAAAATATGCCAAACAAAATCCTTTTTATTGCAAAATCGCACATTCCTCATTCGCAATAGGGCTGCAACAAACTACCTCCCAGGGAATAAACCAGCTTCTCAATAAAAACCTTTTTTGTAGAAATTATTGCTGATTTTTTACATCACATCATTTTTCAAATAAAATCATCAACAAGCCAACGCACTAATTCACTGCACTTTATCCTGAAACACAAACATATTCCCTGTTTTTTTGATTCATTTTGCCATAAAAACACGTATATTGGCTGTTGAAAACAATTAAAAGAAACAGGAAATTCCATGCGTAATAGTTTCGTATTGGTTCTATTATTATTGTTGTTTACGAATGTAACAGCGCAAGAAATTACGGGGTATGTAAAAAATGCTCAAAACCGGGAGCCGGTACCGTTTGTTAATATCATTATAAAAAGTTCCACTACCGGAACAATGACAGATAAAGACGGATTTTTCAAACTTGTTGCATCTGAAAATGACACGATTTGTTTTTCGGCCATAGGCTACAAAGCACAGGAATTGCTTGTTCGAAAAATAAGAAAACTGCCGTTAGAACTAAAATTAAAAGAGAAGGTACAACTGGTAGATGAAGTTACCGTTAAACCGGAAATCCCCCGGGCCGTACAAATACTCCGCCAAATTCAAAAGCACCGAAAAAAGAACCAAGACAACATAAAAAAAATAAAAAATTACAAGACTTACGCTAACACTACGGCATACATGGCCGTTGATTCATCCTCTGTCTTCCACAAAATTATAAAACATGTTGATGACTTATCGATTCAGGAAAACGGTAAAGACCTCCGTTATATGCCTACTTACGTTTCGGAAGAAGCAAGGCTTCATTCTTCGAAAAATGACAGTAGCCTGTTTTATAAAAACGACGGAATTTTCCCCAACCTGAACAAAGCCATAAGAAGTCTGATTCTGATAAATATGGAAGTTGACCTGGATTTCTACAAAGACCAGGTTTATATTCTCGAACGCGGTTTTATGTCGCCTATTTGCAATATGGCACAATCTTTTTACCATATCTACCTGAATGACAGCACCGAAACTAACGGACGAAAATACTTCAATTTTTCGTTTGCACCTAAAAACCGGTACGACCCTCTTTTTTCAGGGCATTTTGTGGTTGAAGACAGTACCTTTGCTCTTACCGAAATTAACACATCAATTGCCGGCGGCACAAACTTTAACTACGTAAACGGATTTGAAAGCAATATAACCTACACCAAACATCCTGATGGAAAATGGTTCTACGACGAACAAAAACTAAAACTGAATCTGTCGTTATTTCTGAATAAGGATACGACGAAATACAGCTCGGCTCGGGTGGAGAATATCCAATCGGGCAACTGGATTATTACTCGTTCCATTAATTACACCACCTCTTCGCGACTCAATACCGTTGAACCGACACTTTGGAGCAAACAACCAGAATTTTCGACCCGTACAGATAATGCTGAAATGTATGCCCGGTTAGAAGAACTAAAAAAACAGGAGATGGTTCGTTTTTTAGACGCACTAAGCGGGGCTGCACTAACCGGGTTCTTTAATGTAGGCAAAATTGACATCGGTCCCTTTTTCGATGTTTATTACACTAATTATATTGAAGGAACAAGACTGTCGATCCCCTTACGTACCAGCGAAAAATTTTGCGACCGTTTTACCATTGGCGGCTTTATTGGCTACGGCACAAAAAACAAAGCCTTTAAATACGGAGTTAACACTACAGTACAACCTTTTTCTACCGACAAAGTACTGTTGCGATTGGATTATTTTAACGACTATGCGCTTATTACCCAGGATAAATTTCTACGTTACATAAACCCCAATCCCAACAACAGGGGAAACGGCAATTTTATTTCGGTACTTACCAGCCGCGAAGAAAATCCTTATCTGAAAGAAGAAAAAAGCTTCAAATTCAGGATTGAATACAACACCAATAATGAAATGCATTTCGAGCTCATTCCGTATTACCAGGAAAACAGGAGTACAGAATACGTGCATTTTGTCCGCAGTAACATTGATTATGACCACTATGAAAACTACGGGGTTCTATTCAGCGTAAAGTACGGATTCGGACAGCATTTCGACAAATTCTTTTTCGATCGTGTTTATTATATGACTCCAACTCCTATTCTGAATTTTCATTGTGATGTAGGAAAAACAAAAATTCCCGGACTAAGCAGCAATACATTAGGTTGGTACACTCACTTTCGCGGGTCGATACAGGGCCGGTTAAACATCGGGCAGATTTTTATGGACTACATGCTTAACGGGGGCTACATTTGGGGAGATGTACCTTACGATTTACTCGACCAACCCGTAGGTTCCATGTCGTCTGGTTTTTCGAAATTCCGTTTCAACCTGCTACACCATGCCTCTTTTGCCCATAATGTATATTCCAATGCTCATGTATATTTTAACGGGGGAGGAATTATTTTTAATAAAGTACCTGGAATAAGAAAACTTAAATTGCGTGAAATTGTATCGCTAAAAATGCATGCCGGCAAATTAAACAATTCGTATAAAGGCGCATTTGATTTACCCGATTATTACTGCAACATTTCAAATACTCCCTATAGCGAAATAGGGCTGGGAGTAACCAATATCTTTAAATTTTTCAGGGTTGAATATGTACGTCAGATCGGGAAACGCTATTCTCATACTAACTTTGCCGACAAAAGCGGCATAAAAACCTGCCTGGAACTAAGTTTTTAACCCCCGGTTAAAAGATATCGACCAACTGTATTCCCAAAAAACAACCACACCAGAAACGTTTTTTACCATCCTGTACTGACCGATTAATATACCGATTTCCGGATGAAATGTTTTTTTCTGGTTTATCTGGAATAAAATAATTCCCGGAAATTCCGCCAGTCAGGCTAAGGTGTTTCATCCATTTATAATTCAGGGCAAACTTACCGGTAATCTTTTGCCCCAACAGAATCATTTTATCACTACACAAAGAGGTTTCAACAACGGCCGTACTGAATGATAATTTTTGGTCGGGTCGAAAATTATAGCCCAGTCCATATCCTATACCCAGCATCCGGCTTCCTGCCCCCAGGTTTATTATCGAATAAAACCGCGGATTTCCGAAGCAAAAAGAGAGTTCAAAAGGAAAAGTTTCGTTACTTGCCAGTTCAAAAGAATAAGTTCCATGTTTTACAATATTAACCAAACCAATCTGAAACCCGGAAACCAGGGTGTCGGCAACATTTACAATCCCGATTTGCAATCCTTTTAAAGTTTTCGTTTTATTCAACATTCCGGAAACCTGAACTCCATTGTTTGCCTTTCGGGTTTGGTTGATAAGACCCGACAGTTGCACCCCATTAATTTCCAGGTTGTTGTTGTATATTCCTGCCAGTTGTAATCCTCGTACTGTTTTTTTCGAGATATTGGCGATCCCGGCAATTTGCGCCCCGTTCACCTTATTTTTCGACAGGTTTAATATGCCGGCAACCTGTGCCCCGTCAAATTTCCCTTTCGCTACATTTACAACACCTCCTACCTGTGCCCCGTTCACCCACTTTAACGCAACATTTGAGATTCCACTGATTTGCCCGCCACTCATAGTGCCATGAAGCACACTCTGTATCCCGCTTACCTGAAACCCGGACACATCACTAAAATCGTTGGAATAAATGCCCGAAAACTGAATGCCATGCACATCGCCCAACACCACATTGGCAATACCGGCAGCCTGAACCCCCAAAACATTTTTTTGAATAATATTGGCAATTCCACCAAATTCAGCCCCTTTTAAACCCTTTGAATAGCCAACAAAAAGATTATACGAAACATTATTCACCCTTAATCCTTTTACAAAAGAATTTGTTCCAACCTTCGGCCAAAGCGAAAACTGTAACGGCATTATTTTTTCGGTATTCAACCGGGAAATATAAAGAGCCTCTGGCGGCACAAAATCTTGAACCAGTGATAAATTCTCAAAATCCCGTTCTTTCAGGCTTAGTGCTACATCGTCCGTACCTTTCGGAATCATTGCAAAAGGCGAAAGTCCTTTACTTAGCCTCAGATTTATTTCTTTCTGCCCCGGGCCAACATAAATTACCGTATCATTATAATCAGGCCTACTGACAAAGAGGCTTATGTTTTCAAGCGCCGTATTAAAATCGAAAGCAAATGAACCATCGTCCTTACTAATCACAAGCTTTTCGTTCTCGGGGTCATATACAATTACCGAATCTAATGGAAAATCGGCATCATCGGCAATATGCCCCGAAATTTGAAATGTACTTCTAACTCCACCTTTTGAAACTTCGCTGATAATAATATGATTTTCGACCTGGCGAAAAGTAACGCGGTTCTGAAATATTTTTTTTAAGACATCGCTTACTTTTTTATGCTGAACCGAAAGAGAAACGCTTTTGGTATCGTCGATATTGTTCGGATTATAAGCGAAAAAGAAATTCCCCTGACGCTCAATATCCGCTAATACATTGGCTACTGGCTCGTTCTGAACATTAAGGCTAACCCTAAACGCCAACAGACTTTGGGCTTTTACGAACGAGTTGCCGAACAAAAACAATAAAAAGATTAAAACAAAACGAATCCCCCCGGGACAAAACGCACCCGTCATCACCTTATTCCATTTGTCTACGGGGAAAGCGACAGACACACTTAAGCAACAAGGGGAATGTAAAAAAAACAATTTTAACAAGGCCGAATATCTATGCTTCACTCTTCAAAAATAAAATAACACCCGTCATTCAACTTTTTAAATTTCAATCCGTAAGTCTGGGTTATCACATTTAGTATTTCATCAATTTTATTACCGGGAAAACGCGACTTAAACAATAAATCAGTATCAACCTGCCCGTCAACCTCAATTTTAACAGCATAACATTCCTCCAAAACAGAGAATACATCTTTTAAAGGCATGTTATTAAAAACTAAAGTTTGGTTAATTGTAAAAAAAACAGCTGGCTTTTGCAACACATCTCTAATCTTTCGTCCTTTGGCAGGAATAAGGCCACTTTCTCCTTTTTGCAGCACCAAAGCATCATTGTCATTCGCCAGTTTAACAACTCCCGATAATACATCGACATAAACCCCGTCATCGCGAATAACATCAACACTGAATTGGGTTCCGAGCACTTCTACCCTTCCATAAAGCGTTTCAACAATAAACTTTTGTGTTGTATCTCTTTTTACATGAAAAAAAGCTTTTCCTTTCAACCGGGCAGTACGCGTATTTGTTTTAGTATCGAAAAAATAATCCAGCCTTGCATTTTTATTTAGAATAATTTCGGTACCATCGGGCAAAACTTCTTTTTGCGTCAACTGTTGAGCCGGGAATGTTGTTACTTCATATTTTCCCGGACGAAAAATAAAAAAAGCAAGAATAAAAACAGCGGTAGCTGCCCCCAGCCATGGAAAAATAGTCCGGAATTTAGAAGGATGAATTTGTTGCTCTATTTTTTGCCAGACAGCCTCAGTATGCGGACGTTTTTTTTCATCAGCAGTACTCGTTTGCCAGACCGTAGCCAAACTTTCGAAGTAAATTCTGTTTTCTTCCGATTTTTCCAGCCATTCGGCCACATTTTCCTTTTCGGCAAACGTAGCCTCTCCTGCAAGGAAACGGGTTAATAAAGTATCGTCGATATGTTTTATTTTTTCATTCACAATTACGGTTATACAACATTCATTCCTGTAACTTTTTTCAAAATCAAACGGGCGGATATTCGCCTTTTAAGTCTTTTCGTAAACAGGCCAGTGCTTTCCCCATCTGGTTCTCCACCGTTTTTATCGAAATACTTAACTTTTCGGCTATCTCCTTATATTTCAATCCATCTATCCTGCTCATTAAAAAAATCTTCCGGCGTTCTGTCGATAATTTATTGATAGCAGTATGTATTTTACTATTTAACTCTTTACGCACCAACACCTCGTCCTGTCCAGCCTCATTCCGGTCATCCTTATTTACAGCTTCATATTGCTGAACAACTTTCTGATGTTTCAGATAATTAAACGCCGCATTGCGAACCGCTTTGTACAAATAAGCCTTAATGGAAGAGTTGATTTTTACTTTTTGCTTATCGATCCAAAGCTTAGAAAACACCTCCTGCACAATGTCTTCGCTCAAACTATAATCGGCAACAAAACCATAGGCATACGCACACAGCACGGAATAATGTTCTTTAAACAATATTTCAAAACCGGATTTTGTATGCCATTTGGTAATAGTAGCCCTCATTCAACAAAATTAGAATCGCAAGATAAATATTTTGCATCGAAATAAATTTTTAAAATGCGTTTCACTCCTCCTTCTTTCCATAATTTTTTCCAATAGCTTATAAAATTTAATTTTTGTATTTAAACCTTGATGTTTTCTTTCCTTTACGTCTTCGCGAGTTATTTCGATAACAGCAACTCTCTTTTCTTCTTTCCTCCTGTGCCTAAAAACTGAGACTGCCAACTGCGACTTTTGTCCCCTCTTTTCAGAATTTGAAAACCAACCCGGCATTTGCTCCAATCCAAATTGATGTTATATGATTATCGCTTTTTCCTTCGATAATTGTATAAGGTACGCGAACAGCATCATTATCTTTCGTCTTGTTCTTTTTCTCGACAAAGCAGTTAAGAGTTGGCCCAAACTTCACCGCCCAATGTTTGGTCAGATTATACTGGTAATCCAGATTAATTTGGCTAAGGATATCAGAAATGTGCTTAAAATCATTCTCGTAAAATTGTGAACAGATTGCTTCGATGTTAATTTTACTTTTTGAGTTAATCGGAAGGATTGCCCCCAAACCACCGCCGGAGCTGAAGAAATGAGAATCATTCCTAAAACCAATTCCAAACCGGAAAATCGTATACAATTTTTCGATTCCCATTTTAAATGAAATAGTAGTAAATAACATTTCATTGGTTGATAATTCCAAAGCATAGTAGCCATCTCTAAAAATATTGAACAAACCAATGGGCAAAATCGAATCGCCGGTGCTTTTCCCGATATTAACCACTCCTAGCTGAAGGCCTTTCCCTTTTTTCGCAATATTAATCACCCCTGTTTGCATCCCGTCCAGGAGTTCTGACGCAATGTTAATGGTCGACAACTGCAGGCCTTTTATGGTTTGAGCAGTGTTTAATACTCCCGAAATCATTGCCCCATTTGCATTTTCCCCAGTAATGTTTGCAACCCCGGAAATTACAGCTCCCTTACTGCTCCCCGTTGTTGTATTAAAAACGCCGGCAATTTGTGTTCCGGAAACATTCCCCTTCACAATGTTGCCAACCGATGCCAGTTCACAGCCGTCAACACCACCGGTAATACCCCAAATCGTATTAAACGAAAAATTATAACTACAGTTTTTTGCGCCAAAACCCGAAGTACTAAATGGATAAAAAAAAGTAAACTGCACTTTTCTTTCACACTGTGCATAAACTTTGGTTGTCATACAAAACACCAAAGCGATTGCTACTACTAAAAAATTAATTCTTTTCATGGTATCTATCTCCTATTCTGTAATTCGTTTTTCTGATGCTGAGACAACTTCATCGAAAAATCCCCCTACCGGGAAAAGAATATTTTGGAACATATCTCCCCAAACACATCATTTTTTTTCTTAAAAAATCGATTTTATAAAGCAGAAACATCAAAAAGACGAAAAAATAACTTATTTTGTAAGACTTTATATATTGTGGATATGTCGGAGAAAAATAACATCTTTCAGAAAATTGGTACGACACAAACACTTAGTCAGAAAATAGAGCGAAATATTGAACGTGCCATACGAGAAAAAAAACTACCCATTGGATCGAAATTACCTTCAGAACGTGAACTTTGCGAAATGTTTGCCGTTAGCCGTACAGCTTTACGCGAAGCACTTCGTCGCCTAAGCGCCCGCGGCTTAATAGAAATCCGCAAAGGAAGTGGGATGATTGTGAAGAAAATTAATATGCAGGATGCTATTGATTCGCTCAATTTATACTACGACCTGAAGTTCGACATGAACCTTATTTCCCAGATTATTGAAGTGCGCATGGCATTCGAACCCGAAATTGCAAAAATGGCAGCCATGAACCGTACGGAAGATGATTTGAAAAACCTCAACAAAAACTTGGTTGAATTTGCAGCCTGCGATTTAGACAACACTCAGTTAGAATCGGATTTAGACAATAAGTTTCACCTGACAGTGGCGCGTTCCACAGGTAATCCTTTTGTTATTGTTACCATGGAACCGGTACACAACTTATTGCCACGAATGCGTAACTTCATTTATGCCAGCGTTGAAGGAGAAAAAGAAATCACCTTGGGGTATCACAAAGAAATTGTAAATGCCATAAGGGAAAGGGATGCCGACCGGGCCTACGAAAAAATGCAGGCACACATCAGCAGAAACATGCAGGTATACAACAAATTTTTAAAAAATGCCGACTCATAAACCACCGGCGCGTTCTCGTTAAGCAACTGATAATGATGCCGCTCCGCAATCACATCCAGTTCTCTTACTCATTGTCTACAAATATTCGGAGTAAAATTTAGAGGTTTTGTAAAGTTGGTGTCTATTTTTTCTTTTGGGAGGGCAAACGTCGTTCAGTTAGCGGCCACACTCTGCCCAAAAGGCAACTTATACCGATTTAAATCTCAATGAGACTTAATTCACTAATTTCGACATCGTTCAGCCACCAACTCCTTAAGTCTCTTTTGTTTATTATCGGCATTAAGTTGGTATTAAAATATAGTAACGTTAATTACTACTTACTTCTGGTAATTCTTAAGCACCTGGTTTACTGATCCGTGCACCAGCAACAAACGCTTTGATTTTTCTTCACTAAATCCTAATTCGTCCATAATCATCCGGGTGCCGCGTTCAACCAGTTTCTTGTTTGTAAGTTGCATGTTTACCATCCGATTGCCTTTTACACGCCCCAGTTTAATCATTAAGGTAGTGGTTATCATGTTAAGAATCAGCTTTTGTGATGTGCCGGCCTTCATTCGCGTACTTCCCGAAACAAATTCAGGGCCAACGATTGCTTCAATAGGGATGTCCACATTTTTTGCCAGTTCGCTATGGGGATTATTGGTAATACAGGCCGTTAAAATGCCACGCTCCCGAGCCTGGCTCACTGCACCAATAACATAAGGAGTACGCCCCGAAGCAGCAATGCCCACCACCGTATCGAACTCACTGATATTAAAAGCGGTCAACTCTTCCCATCCAAGTGCTGCGTTATCTTCGGCCGACTCTATTGCTTTGCGGATAGCCCGGTCGCCACCGGCAATTAATCCGATTACCAGATCGTAGCCCACCCCATAAGTTGGCGGAATCTCCGACGCATCTAAAATTCCCAACCTGCCGCTCGTTCCGGCACCAATATAAAACAGACGTCCTCCTTTTTTCACACGTTCAACAACCTGCGAAACCAGTTCTTCAATCTGAGGAATATTTTCGCAAACAGCCGGCAATACCTTCTTGTCTTCTTCATGAATACACTCTAATAGTTGTCGGACCGACATTTTTTCCAAATTATTGTACAATGATTCAGATTCTGTTATGTTCTCGTTTGTCATATTTTTATTCATGATATACTTCGATCTTCCAAGTTACTTCATCGTAATAATCAGACCATTCCAACAGCACAGACTGACCTGTTTATTTCGTTTCAGCACCTAAGTTTATTGCAAATGTACATTTTTTAATCGATTATCTGTAACATGTATTACAAATATTGTTTTTTATTTTAAAAAAACGTAATTTTGGAAACCAATAAAATCACTTCATCATGAAAAAAAACACCGTTCTATTTCTTATTCTTTTCCAACTATTTATTGTTTTCCAGGGATTTGCAGAAAGTGTAATTCGTATAAACCAGGCAGGTTATTTGCCGCTGGCTGCCAAAACAGCCGTTTTTTTAAGTGATGAAAAAATCAAAATCAAAAATTTTTGCTTGTACAACAGCATTACCGGGAAAAAGGTGTTTGAAGCCCGGGCAATAGCGGCCAATTCCCAGTTATGGGGCAAACAATCAGCTTATCGCTTTGATTTCTCCGATTTTAAAGCTCCGGGAGGATACTATATTTCAGCAGCATCGGTGCATTCCCCGTCGTTTCGTATCTCTAACGACGTATATAACGGAACAGCCGATTTTATACTGAATTACATGCGTCAGCAACGTTGCGGGTTCAATCCTTTTTTAAAAGACTCGTGCCACCTGCACGATGGAATAATTGTTGACCACCCGACCAAAAGCGGCGAAAAAATTGATGTTACCGGCGGCTGGCACGATGCTTCCGACTACCTGCAATACGTAACCACATCGGCAAATGCCACTTACCAGATGCTTTTTGCTTACCGGCAAAACCCCGAAGTATATAAAGATGAATACCGGGCCAACGGACTGCCAGGGAAAAACAATATTCCTGATATCCTGGACGAAGCAGCATGGGGACTGGAATGGCTACTAAAAATGAACCCCGGGAAAGGAGAAATGTACAACCAAATTGCCGACGACCGCGACCACCGGGGATTTCGATTACCAACAGAAGATACGGTTTCGTACGGCATGGGAAATGCCCGTCCGGTGTACTATGTTACCGGGAGACCGCAGGGATTGGGCAGACATAAAAACCAGAGCACCGGGGTGGCATCCACTGCCGCCAAATATGCCTCGGCCTTTGCTCTCGGGGCACAAACTTTTGAAACAATAGCCCCCGAATTTGCCCGTAAATTAAAACAAAAAGCAAACGACGCGTGGGAATTTGCATTGTCCGATCCGGGAGTATGCCAAACAGCCTGCATGGTTTCGCCTTATTTCTACGAAGAAGACAATTATACCGACGACCTAGAATTGGCAGCCGCTTCGTTATTTAACCTGTCCGGCGAAAAATCATTCAGCCAACAGGCCAATTACTGGGGCGATCTGGAGCCGGTAAGCCCATGGATGGAATTGCACCGGGCCCGACATTATCAATATTATCCGTTTATAAACCTTGGCCATTTTTTACTGGCACGGTCGGACGATCCGGAAATCGCAAAAAAATATAGAGATCGAATGAAACACGGACTTAAGGCCCTGCAAGACTTTTCCGGCGACGATCCGTTCCAGATTGGAGTGCCCTTTGTATGGTGTTCCAACAATTTTGTAGTTGCCGCTGCCACACAAGCCCGGCTCTACCGACAGCTTACCGGCGACAATTCGTTTGCAAAAATGGAAGCTGCCCTTATCGACTGGATCTTTGGCTGCAATCCATGGGGCACCAGCATGATTTGTGGCTTCCCCAAAGGTGGCGACCATCCTGTTTTGCCACACTCGGCCATTACATTGCTAATGCATCAAACTACCAACGGAGGGCTGGTTGACGGGCCTGTTTACCGGCATATTTACAGAAATCTTCGCGGAATCCGGTTGCTCAACTCCGATGAATATGCCAATTACCAAAACGGGAAAGCGGTGTACCACGATGATATTGGCGACTATTCATCGAACGAACCCACAATGGACGGCACGGCAAGCCTTAGCTTCCTACTCTCGTCGTTAGAAAAAAAAGGCCGGAACGCACCAACTCCGCAACATTTTGAAAAAGACCGAGAAGGGGCAATTATCCGCATGGATACAACTAAAAATAAAGTCTATCTAATTTTTTCGGCTCATAACTCTAACGATGGCGGAAAAACAATCGTTCAAACGCTGAAAAAGAAACAGGTAAAAGCCTCTTTCTTCTTTACCGGAAGCTTTTATGCCAATAAAAAGAATAAAAAACTAATCCATGAACTCATCCGCAACGGACATTACCTGGGAGCACATTCCGACCAGCATTTGCTTTATGCCGACTGGGAAAAACGCGATTCGTTACGAATTAACCGACCGGAATTTGAAACCGACCTCAAAACGAATTATCGGAAAATGCAGAAAGCCGGGATTTCTGTTTCGTCTGTCAAATATTTTCTGCCGCCTTACGAATGGTACAACCGTTCTGTTGCCGACTGGACAAGCCAGTTAGGACTAAAGCTTATCAATTTTACCCCGGGAATCCATACCAATGCCGACTACACAACTCCAGACATGAGCAACTACAAATCCTCTGCCCGGATATTGAATGATTTAAGAAAACAAGAGCAACAAAAACCGGGAAGTTTAAAAGGCAGCATTGCTTTAATTCACTTAGGCACAAGTAACAAAAGAACCGACAAATTATACAACCGGTTAGACGAATTGATTGATTTTCTTGTGAAGCATGGATATAACCCTGAAAGATTTTAATCTGTTATTATAATCCTTTATTCTTTTGCTTATAGATGATTGTCAGCATTTCCGACTTTATTTATCCTTTTACTGGACAATAATTAGTATGTTAACAATAGTCTGATATCTATAGAAACCAACGACCTGCTGTTATTATCAAACAAAAAAGAATCTTTATTAGAGCCCCATCCGAAGGCTTACTCTCTCCATTCAAAATGCCAGACGATTCTTTTCTGAAAAGAATAATTTTTCATTCAAAATTCCAAAAATTAATCCATAAGTTACAAAACCGAATAAAAAATCAATTTTATTTTAAACCCTAAGGCAGAAATAATGTCTTTTTTTTAATACGTTTGTCGAAGCGTAAAATTGCGAATTAAAGTCAATTACAAAATAGAAACACAATTTTTAATCATGAGCAGTAGGAAAATCACCTTTATTATTGTTGCACTTCTTTTGTTGTTCGGAATGACCTTCGGACTTACCTATTTGTTTATTTCCATGAAACCAAAACCGGAAAAGAAAACAGAGAAAAAAATCGTCCGTTCAGTAAAAGCTGAAAAAATTAAATACGGAGATGTAATTTCCCCGCTAACACGGTCGGGGCGGGTAGGCTCGAGCAAGAAAGTAATGCTGGTAGCCGAAGCTTCCGGGAAAATTGAAAAGGGAAATGTTAATCTGAAAGCAGGACAAGCTTTCCGAAAAGGTCAACTTATCGGTACAATTTACAAAGACGAGGCAGAACTGGCTTTAAAAGCCAGCAAAAGTAGTTTCCTAAAAACTTTATCTAACATTCTGCCTGACCTGAAAATCGATTTTCCGGAGCAGTTCAACACCTATTCAAAATTCTTTAACGCTATTGAATTAGACAAAGACCTTCCTGAGTTTCCTGTCATGAATAACGAAAAGTTAAAAATATTCCTGTCAGGGCAAGGAGTTTTAAACGAATATTATGGTATCAAACAGGATGAAAAACAATTGGAACGTCATTCGTTATATGCTCCTTTCAATGGCACATTTTCTGCGGTAACCTACGAAGTTGGCTCTTATGTTAATGCCGGGAGCCAAATTGCCCAAATGCTACAAACTACAGAGCTCGAAATTGAGGTTCCGGTAGAATACAGAAAGAGTAACTGGATAAAAATTGGCGACAAAGTAAAGGTATATTCAGAAGACGGAAGCTTTATAAAAGCAGGACAGGTCGTTCGAAAATCGGACTATATTGATGAAAATTCACAATCACGAAGCATCTTTGTAAAAGTACCTAACGCTTCCGTTACTCTCGTTCCAGGACAATATTTACAAGTTGAATTTCCGGGACAAAAAATTGAATTGGCAATGGAAATACCACGTGCCGGGGTATTTAATACGAACGAAGTATTTGTTGTACAAAACGGAGAATTAAAGAAAAAGCAAATCAATATAATAAGGTGGAACGAATCTACTTTAATCTTTAACGGATTGCCAGAAGGACTTTATGTCGTTACCGAATCGCTGGTAAACGTAAAAGAAAACAGCCTTGCCAATGTTCTCGAAAAGGAAGAAACAACAGCACCAAAAGAAAACGAACAATAAGAACAGGGAGGTATATTTATGAAGAAATTAGTCGAACAATTTGTCCGTTTCCCGTTTTATGCCAACCTGATTATTGTTTTCCTGCTAATTGTCGGGGGATTCAGTTTATACAATATGAAAATGGCGTCGTTCCCCGAACGGCCGTCAAGGTATATTTACGTTACGGTAGCCTATCCGGGAGCTTCCCCGGTTGAAATGGAAGAAGGGATAACTTCGCGTATAGAAGAAGCGGTAAGAGCTATTCCCGGCATTTACGAAATGAACTCCAGTTCTTCGGAAAACAGCACCAGTGTTAAAATTGAAATGATGCCGAGTTACGACATTGATGAGGCACTAATTGAAGTAAAAAATGCGGTTGACGGGATTTCATCCTTTCCTACAGCAGCTGAGCGGCCTATTGTATACAAAAGCCGCACCACATCTCCGGTGTCATTTCTATTAGTAACCGGCGATGTAGATTTACAGACACTGAAAACCTATGCCCAAAAAATCGAAGAAGATTTCCTGTCATCAGGAATGATAAGCCAGGTTTCGTTATTTGGCTATCCCGATCTTGAAATTTCGGTAGAAGCAAAAGAAGAAAACCTGTTGCGCTATGGCATTACATTTTCGGAGCTGGAAACAGCAATCAGCAATAATAACAAAGACGTTTCAGGAGGGACAATACGCTCCGACGAAGAAGAGCTGCTTGTCCGCCTGCGTTCACGAAGTGCCGCCCCGAATAAAATCGGAGATATTATTCTTCGGGCTAACGAGGACGGAAGTGTACTGCGCATCCGCGACATTGCCGAGGTAAAAAAGAAATTCTCCGACACCCCCTACAAAGCATTGAAACATGGCAACCCGGTGGTTTACATACGCATACAAAAATTAATTACCGAAGACCTTGTTGAAATCACAAAATATCTGAATAAATATTCCAAAGAGTTTAATGCCAAAACTCCAGGAGTACGGATCGAGCCTCTGTTCTCATTCCTTGACCTTCTAATGAGCCGGTTAGAATTACTCTACACCAATGGAGGACAAGGATTGCTATTGGTAGTTATTGTTCTCGGCCTAATGCTGAGTACCCGGCTTGCCTTTTGGGTGGCCTGGGGAATCCCTTCGGCATTTCTGGCCATGTTTATCGTTGCCAATATGATGGGAATAACCATTAATATGATATCGCTCTTCGGAATGATACTGGTTATTGGCATACTGGTTGACGACGGAATTGTTATCGGGGAAAACATTTTTCAGCATTTCGAGGCAGGGAAACGCCCCATGAGAGCAGCTATTGACGGAACGGTTGAGGTAATTCCTGCTGTAATAACATCGGTACTAACTACTGTCGTTGCTTTTTCTCCCCTTATCTTCATTACCGGGAACATGGAAATGATGTACGAAATGGCCGTTATCGTTATCCTGTGCCTCTCCTTCTCATTAATTGAAGCCTTTTTTGTACTTCCTGCCCATCTGGGCAACAAAGTAGTGCTTAATCGCAAGGCATTCACCAGCAAGAAAAAGGGAATAAAAAAATATGTAGAGAAAGCCATTAACTGGCTACGTGATTATGCTTACGACCGTGTACTAAAACTCACATTAGACTGGCGACACATTGTTATTTTCATTCCATTGGCAATGGTTATTATTACCATGGGAATGCTGGGAGGCAATGTCATCCGCACCACTTTTTTCCCGCGCATGGAATTTGACAATTTCAATATTAACATTGCTTTTACTCCGGGATCGGGCGAGAAACAAACCATGGCCTACCTGCAACGTCTCGACAGTACGGTGTGGGTGGTAAACGACGAAATGAAAAAGGAATACGGCGATTCGGTTGATATTGTAGAAAACAGCATATTAACACTTGGCAGTGGCTTTGATGGCGACGAGAGCGGAGCACATACCGGGAATATTATGGTAATCCCTCGCAACTCCGAAGAAACAGGCATAAGCGGATACGAAATCATTCAAAGGATAAAGAAAAAAGTAGGAACCATTCCTGAAGCCGAAAAATTTACCATCGGGGGAGATAATCGTTTCGGAGCCCCGGTCTCCATTGCACTACTCTCGTCAAACAGCGAAGAATTAGATGATGCACAGGCTTACCTGATCAAGGAACTGGAAAAAAATCCACGCCTGAAAGATGTGGTAAATACCAATGCTATGGGAAAACAGGAAGTACGTTTAGACCTGAAGCCCAAAGCATACATGCTTGGCCTCGACGAAGTTACCATTGCCACCCAGGTGCGACAGGGATTCTACGGAGGACAGGCACAACGTCTGCAGGAAGGCCGCGACGAATTGCGCGTTTGGGTTCGTTATCCTGCCGGCGACCGGCAACGCCTGGGACAGCTCGAAAAAATGAAAATAAAAACAACAACAGGAGAGTATCCGCTACATGAACTGGCCGATTACCATCTAGAAAGAGGGCCGGTAACCATCAACCGTTTTAACGGGAAACGCGAAATAAAAGTAGAAGCAGAAATGACAGACCCTGATGATTCGGCAATTGAAATATTAGAGCATATTAAAAAAGGTGTTATTCCGCAACTAAAAGAACAATTTCCGGGGATAGCAATCGACTACCAGGGGCAACAAAAACAAAGTGCCAGGGGGCTGAACGACCTGGAGCGCCTTTTCTCGCTGGCATTCCTCGCTATTGTTTTTATTCTTATGATTAATTTTAAATCTTTCGAACAGCCATTGATTATCCTGCTAATGATCCCGGTTGCTGTTCTTGGGGCTATCTGGGGGCATGGCATCCACGGCAAACCGGTTTCGCTGCTGAGCCTGTGCGGCATAATTGCCCTTACCGGGGTGGTAATTAACGATGCAGTGGTTTTCTTAGATAAATTTAACTTGCTGATAAAAGAAGGGTTAGATGTACGGGAAGCAATTATAAAAGCTGGAAAAACAAGGCTTAGGCCTATCCTGCTTACCACAATCACAACGTCAGTAGGCTTGTATCCAATTGTTCTTGAAAAAAGTTTCCAGGCACAATTTCTTATCCCGATGGCCATATCGCTGGTTTACGGGGTAGCTTTCGGAACATTATTCATCCTATTGTTCCTTCCGCCTTTAATTATGACATTAAATGACCTACGCCGCTGGATACGAAAAACATATCATGGCAGGGAATTTACCCGTCAGGAGGTTGAAATTGCATGGATTAACTCGCAAAGAAAAGTAGACGAATCTATTTATCACAAAGGAGAAGAATTAGAAAAGGAGAACAAAAACGAGGAGGAAGAAAATGATTAAAAAAACTCAACTGTTACTGCTCTTTTTATTGGCTGGGTTAATAGCAACAGCCCAACAGCCATTAACATTAAGCAGTGCGATAAGCAAGGCTTTGGAAAATAATTACGACATAAAAATCATCCGCAACAAACAGCGTATTGCCGAAATTAATAACAATTGGGGACAAGCCGGACGATACCCCTACATTAATTTCTCGCTCGCAAGCAATAATTCGTACAACATGCCCGAAGGGGAAAATTACACCAATAACATTTTTACCGGCGGGCCTGGCATAAGCTGGACTTTGTTTGATGGCTTTTCAGTTAAAATAACCAAGCAACGTTACGAAGAACTGGAAAATCAGTCGAAAAACAATACGATTACTTTGCTCGAAAGCACCATACAATCGGTAGTGCTGGCCTATTACACGGTTCTTTTGGAAAAAGAAAAACTGGAAGTATACAAAGGACTAATGTCGGTATCGGAAGATCGCTACGAACAAGCCCTACAACGAAAAGAAATAGGTAGTTATGTTACCTACGATGTATTGCAGGCCAAAAATTCGTACTTGTCCGACCGATCCGATTATTTGTCGCAGGAAGTAGCTTACAAGAATGCATTACGCGACCTGAATTACCTGATGGCAGAAAAATCCAATGTTGCATATACCCTGGTTGATAGTTTTAAGGCTATTCCGGCAGATTACAGCCTCGAAGAATTGCAGGCACAAATGATGGAGAGTAACAGAAATCTGCAAAGTCAGTATATCAATCAACGCTTATTGGAAAAGGCAGTGGCTTTGGCCAAAAGCGATTTTTCTCCGTCGCTTAATTTTGCAGGTGGGCTAACCGGCACCAGTACGCGCACTGCCTACAAAAACTCAGGTAGTAGCTGGGCAAATTCGGCATCGCTTTATGGCAACCTGACACTTAGTTTCAACCTTTTCAGCGGAGGCACCAAAAGACGTGCATTGCAGATTGCCCGAATCAATGAAGAATCGGGAATCATTGAAATCGAACAAAAAAAACTCGATTTATTGAACAACCTGTCCAATGTTTTCGAATACTACGAGGTGCGTAAAGAACTTTTAAATGTAGCCGAAGAAAATTTAAAAGCAGCTCAGTTGAACCTGCAAATTTCGAAAGATAAATTTGAAAACGGAGCTATCAATTCATTCAACTACCGCGATGTCCAAAATGTTTATCTGAATGCTGCCATTACAAAATTACAGGCAGTTTATAATTTTATCGACACACAAACTTCGTTATTGCGCCTTACCGGAGCTATTATGCAGGAATACGAAACAGAAGAGAGCTTGCAGTCTGAGTAAGTTGGTGAATTCGGCACTAAGTGAATGCGAGAAGGATATCGACTTAGTTTATTAGTTATTTAGGGAGTTAGGGAAAAGGTAACGAATGGGCGACTGAGTGATTGAGGAAGAAAGAGAATTAATAATTTTGTAAGATAGTGAGAATTGAGGTAATTAGTTAGTTGCTTGCCTTGCTATTGGGAAAGAATAATCGAGAAAATATAATTTGAGAAAAAAGATTGTTGAACGATATAGTGTCCGTAGGTTAGCTATCAACTTTCGACAAGAGATGGGGTTGAATGATAGTAGCCCTGGGTTAAAAACCCGGGACAAAAAGGAGTCAACAATATTCTTCGACGCATCCAGTATCGTGGATTGAAAATTGGATGTATTATGAGTAAAAATTAGAGGCGTTTTTTCGTAGATGAATAATTAAGAAAAAAAGTGAGTTCGTAAATTCGTGCTTTAGTGAGTTTGGGAAAAGGGGGAATGAGTGAATGAATGTTTTTGAAAGGGGGACTATATCCATAAGAAATTAGTTTTAGATACATCGAGATTCCGCTCTCGCTCAACACGAAACGTTACGACTGCCTTTTAGCTACGAGCTTCTAGCCGCGAGTTGCGGCTACAAACTATGAGCGATGAGTTGAGAGCACTGAGCCAGGTCGTTTTCAAGTAATATCCCTCCTTTCAATCTTTTCAATCCCGTCAATCTTTTCCACTGCGCCTTTCCTCTTCCCTGCCAGCTGCGACTGCCTACTTTCTTATTTTTCCTGATGATAAAATCGGGTAGTTGGGTAAGCAAGAGCAATGTCTTCGTGTTCATTAAAACGGGTTAATACGACCTGCCATATTTCATTTTCAGAACCTCTTCGTTTACGCGGATTACACAAATATCGGATGGTCAACAAAACACCTGACTTTTCGGCTTTTACATAAACAATCGGTTTTAAATTCTTATAATAAATCATATAATTTTTACTGGCTTCCTGTATCTCTTTTTCAACTTTTACATCTTCGTTTTGCGCATAATCACAAATAATCTCTGTAAGCATATCTTTTGCTTTCTTCCAGTTACTCTCAAATGTTATAATAACCGGAATCTCGTTCCAAATGTATTCGAATCCGGAGCTGTAATTCGCCTGTGGCTCTATAAAAACCGTTCCATTAGGCAAATGGATTATCCGCCCGGTACTTTGGTCTGCATCAACCCAATTCCCGATTTCGAGCATTGTAAACTGGAACAAACGAATATCAATAATATCACCTTTGTGGTCGCCAACCTGCACCCTGTCGCCAACTATAAAAGGTTTCCGAAACAGGATAAAAAGCCACCCGGCCAAGTTCGTTAATGGTTCTTTTAACGCAATAGCAATTCCGGCAGTAAACAACCCTAAAAAAGTACCGAATTGCTCAAAAGCCCTAATCCATACAGCTCCTATAAAAATTACATTGAGAAATGGCAAAATAAATGAAAGACTTCGTTTCCATCCATAGCGAACTTTAGCATCTTTTGTATGTTTCCATACAAAACGAAGTATCAAAAAACGCAATAATGCAAAAAAAACAATTATAAAAATGGTTACAAGTATTTTGTATTGAATCTTGTCACTCAATCCGGTATATTGAAAAACAAAGCGGGTTAAATCATTCATTTCCAAACAAAATTTCGGTTATCAGACAGGAAAGATATAAAGAATTTTGGGTTAAAGAAAGGGGTATGATTCCTCTTCCGATGTACATTGGAGATTACCGGTGAATGCTTTAGATAAAACACTGTGAAAAATTTATAAGTTACGATATGATAAAAAAAAAACAAATTTAATTTACAAATAACGGCTCTTATTGGAAACAAAAGCATATATCTTTAATTTTGGACGCATAAATACAGGTGCAAAAATATCAGAGATATGATAGATAATGAAGAATTCAAAATAAAAACACTGGGGAAGTGTACAATCAAATCGCCCCTAAAACTGTCGGCAGTTAAAGGCGACGGAATATTTGATTTTATTCGCGATAATGAACGCATTCTTTTCGACAATTCGTTAGAAGCAGTTAAAGGACAACTGGAAAAGGGGAAAGAGCCACAATCGTTCGAACTGGCCGGGCCAAAAGAATTTTTGTATTTCGAACCAGCCAAAACCCGCGTGGCCATTGTAACCTGTGGAGGCTTATGCCCAGGACTGAACAATGTTATCAGGGGGATTGTCAACCACATTTGGGAACGTTACGGAGTGCACCGGATTTATGGCATACAATATGGTTATTCAGGCTTTATCCCCGAGTACAATTTCCCTTACATTGAACTAAATCCCGATGTTGTTGACGATATCCACAAAGCTGGAGGTAGCATACTGGGCTCTTCGCGTGGCGACCAGCCGGTTGAAACCATCGTAGATACGCTTGAACGTCTGAACATCAATATTCTTTTCACAATCGGGGGAGACGGAACTCAACGTGGAGCACATATAATTGCCAGGGAAATTGAAAAAAGAAACCTGAAAATATCGGTTGCCGGCATCCCCAAAACCATTGACAACGATATTAATTACATTGAACGTTCGTTTGGTTTCGAAACCGCTTTCTCGATGGCGATGTCGGTCATTCAGAATGCTCACTACGAAGCCAAGGGAGCTTATAACGGCATTGCCATTGTGAAACTAATGGGACGCGACTCCGGTTTTATTGCCGCCAATGCAGCGCTTGCCTGCCCGGATGTTAACTATGTACTTATCCCGGAAATGAATTTTGATTTAGACGGGGAAGAAGGCTTTTTAACGGTTTTAAAGAAAAGACTGGAACGAAAACAGCATGCGGTAATTGTTGTTGCAGAAGGAGCCGGACAATTTTTCTTTGAAAACAACGAGGAAAAAGATGCTTCGGGAAATGTAAAATACGAAGATATCGGACTTTATATTCGCGATAAAATTAAAGAAGAATTCGAATCCATAAATTTTCCGGTTACCCTGAAATATATTGACCCAAGTTATATGCTGCGCAATGCCCCGGCAAATGCCAACGACAGCAAATTCTGTTTCCAGCTTGCCCAAAATGCGGTACATGCAGCTATGTCCGGACGAACCGACTTTGTTGTAGGACACTGGCAAACGGCGTTTACCTTATTGCCCATTGCTTTGGCAACCAAAGAACGCAAAAAGGTAAATTTAGAAGGATACCTGTGGTGGAGTGTGCTCGAAGCTACCGGGCAGCCGGTTAGCATGAAAAATGATTAAAAACAACTGAAAATAAAAAACAACAGGAAATCATTCGAAACGATTGTTCTTTTGGTTCCTGCTGTTTTTTGTTGTCTCTTTTTTTTATTCTGAAGTAACCCAGACACGTTTCTTGTTTTTTTCTTCCTTGGCACGAAAAACTTCTTCCAAATCAATGCCTTTACGATTGGCAATGGCACAGAGGAAGATAAAAACATCGGTAAGTTCGTCGCCAATTTCAGAAAAACTCGAGTTAGTATCCACAAGAAGCCCTTCTGCTTTACGAATGGCTTTAAATAACTCTCCAACTTCTTCGCCCAAAAGCAGGCATTTATCAATCACCGATTGAGACGCAAATCCCCGCTCTTTTTCCAATTCGGAAACGTATTTCTGAAAACAGGCAAGCGTTGGTTGCTGATTAAGTTCTGGCATACTCAATTTTTGAGTATAAAAGTAGAAAATGAAGCAGGAAATATACAATATACCTCATAAAATTTTTATGCGACTCCAAAAAAGCAGGTCTAAATCAGGCTCCGGACTCCTTTCTTCATATTGGTATTATTTCTCCTCAGTTTGGATTTATCCCCGCGACTCAATAGCTGCACTTATTATTTTTTTATAAAGTCATCGGGATATTGTAAATCCTGAATAATATCTCCACCATAAAGACGTATCCACGATCTAAAATTTTTTTTGCCCTCTGTTAACTCGATTATACGTGCTCCGTTAGGTTTTATGTCATTATATACTGTATCACATCCACTAAAACGACCATAAATAAGAAATATTTTATTCCAATAAGCAGCAAAGTCGCAATCATGATCGTGCCCGACAAATGTTGCTCTAATATCTCCCATTTCTTTCATCGAAACAAACAGTCCGGAATTCACCTTGGGAGAACAAACACTTTCGGCTCTTATTCCCCTTAAAAATGTGCCATCATCACTTGCAGCTGTTTTATATTCAGGTATCGGAATATGAAAAAATGCTAACGAAGATATAGGCTTGCCATTGTTTTTGTGTGTGTAATTCTGACTTTGTTTACGATACCAGTTAATTTGATCGGGATGAATATAGTCGTATCCTCCTATGTCTTCAATGTGTGAACTACGATTAGAATCGAAAAGGTAGAATATCCATTGAGGAATATTGCTTTTGGGTGCCTTAAGAGTTAGTATGCAATTTGTTGCTCCTGTAATTCCTTTTACATTTTTATTTATATTATAAGGAATGGTATTTATTATTTCCGCAACTTCATCCCGATTTTTGTCATATTCTTCGTCGTGGTTGCCAAGTGCTACGGCAAATGGTATTTTGCGTTCGGACATTGGTGCCAGAATTTCCCGTAATGATTTGTCTGCCGGTTTTCCGAAAATAACATCTCCGGTGTGAATAACCAAATCTGGTTTTTCCAAATCGAGCATTTGATTTACGTTATCCAAAGCCCGCTTCGATCTTGTATCTCCTGCAATATAATGGGTATCGGCAAATTGCAATATTTTAAACCGGCCATTGTTATTAAACTGTAGTTCTGATACCGGAGATATTTCTTTGTCTGAATATTCATTTGAAGACAAAACATTTGATGCCACGGCATTGGTTGTTACTATACCGGCAGTGCCTGCAATTGCCGAATTTCGTATAAAAGTTCTTCGGTTAATGTCTTTCATTCGTTTATAATTGTTTATTTATTCGGTATAAAATGGAACGTCCTGTATCCCGATACACTTCAGGATTAATTATTTTTGTAAGTGTATTTTAAATTGCATAAAACAGCAGGAAACCGATGTCTCCTGCTGTTTTTTATTTTTAACTGTCTTTCAACCACCATGTTTTTTCATGGGTATCATCGTTGTTTGCTCCAAACTGACGGGTAATTGCTTCTTCTACATTATCGGTATTGTATTTGTATTCCGATTCGGGATACATCCAGCGGTAAGGAATCTCGGTTCCTTCCACATGCTTAAAGCCTGGATATCCGGTTCGCAAATGTTCGAAAAATCCGTCCCAGTCTCCTTGGTAGAAATCTACCAGGTATTTCTGAAGTATAATCCGTTCAATTTTTTGTTCTGTTGTTAAATCATCGGAAAATTTAACCAAATCTTCCTGAAGATATTGTAGAGCAGCATCTGTACTCACATATTGGGCATAATCTGTTGCGTAAGTTTCATAAAAGAGGAATGAAGCTTTTACCCCGTTTTCATAATATTGCCCGGCATCGCCACTAATCCATTCCCTTACTGCAGCTTCTGCCAATACTTGTTGCAATTCGGCATATCCCATCAGCATAGTAGGCTCTGCTGTTGGATTGGTACGAAAGCGGTCGCTAATTTGCGAAATTTTACCTTCTTTAACCAGGGTAATATTCTCTCCGTAGGGCACAGCAGGGTCTCCCCCTGCATAAGCGGTAAAATCGGTCACATCCTGTCCTGCGGTGGCTGCTATATTTGTACGAAGACAGAAAAGAAATAGTCTCGGGTCTTTGCGTTCTGCCATGCGGTCAATATAGGTTCCATCCATGTAATACCCCGACCATTGGGCATTAAACTGAGGATATCGACATCCTGACTGATCGAGATAGACAAGTTGTCCGTTATCTTCGATGCTCTCCATCAAAGGCTTTTCTACTATTGTTTTAAATTCATTTTTAATGTTATGTGTCCCAACTGTAGAATGATGCGATAGTGTCATAAGCACTTTTAAATGGAACGAATTCACTAATTTACGCCACTGGCCAGCATCTCCGTTGTAGATAATATCTCCGTCGATAACATTACCTCCAACCTCTTCTAATTCTTTATCGGCATCTGTTAAGTTCTGAAGTATTCCGGCAAAGACATCTTCCTGGGTATCATATTTAGGTGCGTATTGAGCATCAGATTGTCCTTTTAATGCTTCGGAATAAGGAATGTCTCCAAATTTCAGTGTTAATCCGTAAAAATAATAAGCCCTGAAAAATTTTGCAAGAGCAACATAAGCAGACGCCTCTGTTCTTGTTGCTTCCTCTTCCATCTTTTTTACCTGGAGAAGGCTGTTGTTATATGTATCAAAATCACCACGAGTCCATTCAAAATACTGTTCAGTATTATGTCCGTCAGTCTGAATTACCATTTTCTGGGCATGCATTCCTCCTGATTCGCGACAAAAGGCATCTTTACATATTGTAGGAAGAATCGACTGAGGATTTACCTCTGAAGGGCTATTCGGATTCTCATTTATATCATCCATACTTTCACATGAGATAATTACTAATGCGAAAAACAGAACCGAGATTATTTTTATTTGTTTCATCTGATTCGAATTATTTATTTAAAATTTAACATTAACACCTACGCCCAAATAGCGTGCTGACGGGTCTGATGCTCCATCATCGTTATCATTATCACCGCTGATATCGGGATCTATCCATGGAGCTTTCGACCATAATGCGAGGTTATTTCCGAATACAGTTACCGTTAAGTCTTTTACAGGGCAATTTGCTTTTTTTAGTAATTTATTACAATGGTAAGAAAGAGACACATGTCTTAGTTTTAAATAAGAGCGACTAAAAACATTGGCGAATGTTTCGTCTTGTTTTGATGTGACTTTTGCCCGGTATGGATAGTTTTGGCACCACGATTGCCAATTTACCGCCTGAGTATTTTTAGAATAGGTACGGGTATCGGAAACAACATTGCCATGAACATCATAACTTATATCGCCTCCGGTTATCACTACTGCATCCGGAACATATACCGGGCTCGCGGCATTGTATTCAGCATCACGATATTTAGTTGATTCAACATGCTTACCTCCCCACCATAATTTAGGAGATAATGTAGAACAGATAACGCCACCATAAGCTCCGTCGAGGTTAATGTTCAGAATAAAGTTTTTATAATGAAACGTGTTTTGCCATCCTATTCGTCCATTGGGGTCGGTATGTCCTACGTAACGTTTATAAGCATCTTTTATTGGCTGACCGGTTGCATCTACAATTAATTGTCCATCGGACGAGCGTTGCCATACTGTACCATAATACGAGTCAGCTCTGTCTCCCTGCTTTAAGTTTCCAAAGTATTCTTCTCCTCCATAAATGCTTTTTAACCTTTTTACTCTTTTACTCCAGTTTAATTTAAAATCCCATTTAAAATTTCTCTTTTGAAAAAGTTTTACTCCGGCCATAATCTCTAATCCGCTGGTAGAATATTGGTTCCCATTAATTTTACGAAGTTCGAATCCGGAGGCCTGTGATATTTCCATATCCAGTATTTGATTTTCGTCCAAAGAATGATAATAAGTAAAATCCAAAGACAATTTTCGCTCTAATAACGAAGAGGAAATCCCTAATTCCCACGAGGTTGTTTTCTGGGGTTTAATATTGTAATTAACTAAAGATGAAGGATATTCAACCATTGTAGTAGACCCCCAGTCTTCTTTCTTTGAATAAACTTGTTGAATTTGATAAGGATCTAAGTCACTGGAAACAATAGTCCATGAACCAAAAACTTTTAAATAATTGATTGCATCGGGGACTTTTATATAATCGGAAATAACAGAGCTTAATGCAATAGCAGGATAAAAATAAGAGTTGTTTCCCCGGGCGATTGTCGAGGCCCAGTCGTTACGACCGGTTACCGTTAAATAGGCATATTTATCAAAATCGATATTTACAGAACCGTATATGCTTCGAATTTCCTTTTTATTACGTTGCCCCCATGTTTCTTCATCTTCATTAAAGGTAATAACAGGCCCGGTAGAATTAGTCATACTATAAATTCCGGGCACAGTTAATCCGTCGGTCGACATATAATCGTTACGATATGTACGATGAAACACAGAAGCTCCGGCATTAACAGTTATCCTTATATCTTCAAACAAGTTCTTTTTATAGGTAGCCAAAACGTCTGCATCAATATTTGCCTGCTGTATATTCCATGTTTTATAATCGCCTTCACGCGAATCGCCATAATTCATATACGACTTAGGAATCATATTTTGTTTTAAATTATCTTTTTTGCGCAAAGATGCACGTCCCATAATATTAAGATCCGGAGCTATCTGATAATTCAAACGAAGCAGGCCGGTAATCACATTCCTGTTTTCTTTACGTTTGCTTTGCATTATCGCAAAGTAAGGGTTGTTGTACCAAGCATAGTTGTAATTTGCCTGTCGGTATCCTTCCATGCCCGGTACCCACTGGTGTTCTTTTAGCTCTTTGCCATTTACATCGTCGCCCATCCATTCAACAATTGTATACATATAGTTCGAAGGATGATAGCCATAATCGGGATAATTAGGGCTCACAACAACATTATAAGCAAGATTTGCTTCTAAAGTTAATTTTTCAGAAAGATTAAAGGTTGAATTAAAACTCAGTCCTCCTGTGTTTAACGCTGTTGTAGGAGCCTGTCCTTTTTGATAGGCATACTGACCAAGTAATACAAAACTTGCTTTTTCGCCTTTATACGAAATAGAAATATTATTGTTTGTAATAAAACCTGTTTGAAGAAAGTCGTTTAAATTGTCGTGAGACAGCAAAGGAAGCGGCACACGTTCGTAACGTGATTTATTATCATATTCCGTATCCTTAACACTTCCCCACCATTGGATAACTTCTCCTGTTTTTTTGTCCCGTATCGGGCTGTTCCACTGTGGCGCTTCATTTCCTACATCTAATTTTGGTCCCCATGTCATATCATCATCCGATTTTCCGCCACCTTCACCGTCCCAAAACTCATATGCCCCCTGGGATCCGCTACCATACTGATGTTGGGTTTCGGGAAAAGCAGCAAAGCCTGCTGTTACCATGTTTTTTGAAGAAAAGCTAATTTCAATTCCTTCTTTTTGGGCTTCTTTACTGGTAATCATAATCGCTCCGTTTTTTCCTCTTGAACCATACAGAGCAGAAGCTGCTGTGCCTTTTAATACATTAATACTTTCAATATTATCGCTTGAAATGTCGAAGAAATCTGATTCTATAGGCACTCCATCTAAAACAATTAAAGGCGTGTTTCCTCTCAGGGAAAAAGTTGGAGTCTGAAACATTCCTGTAGGATTTGAAATTGTAAGACCTGCAATTTCACCAGATAAAGAAGATGCTGCATTCAGATTCCCCGAAGCTGCAACCTTATTTCCTTCAACTTTCTGAGTACTGTATCCTACTGCTTTTTCAGAACGTTTAATACCCAATGCAGTAACAACAACTTCTTCAACATCTATTGCTTCTTCCTGCATAACTACATTAATTTCCCTCTTTCCTTCTACTCTGATTTCCAAAGCCTTCATGCCTACAAAAGAAAAAAGCAGGACTGCATTGTCCGGAACATTTGAAAGTGTATATTTTCCATTAACATCCGTAATTGCTCCGTTATCAGTTCCTTTTACAAGAATGGATACCCCTGGCAATGTATTTCCATTTTTATCGCTAACCTTCCCCAAAACCGGGAGAACAGTTTGTTGTATCATCTCCCGGGCTCCTGAAGCTGCTTCCCGCTCATTCTCTTCACGTACAAAAATGGTGTTGTTAATCTGCCGAAAATGAAGGCTATGGTTATTGGCGACCTGTTTCAAGACATCAATAACCGGTCTGTCTATAAAACGAAATGAACTTTTTTTATTGTTATTCAGGATTTCCGTATCATAAATAAACATAAAATCTGTTCTTCTTTCAATGGCCTCAAGTACTTCATCCAGAGTTGCATCCTTCATTTTAATGGATATTCTCACCTGTTCAATACTTTGGCTCCTCAGCCCGTTTGCATTTACCAGTTGTAAAAAAACAAGCTGTAGTAAAAAAATGTAAAACATCTGTTTGGAAACAAACATGATTTTTTTTAATAGTTTAACTTTCATACTTTTGTAAAACTTATTTGGTTAAAAAAACTTTTTGTTTTACCCGCATCAGTGTGGTAGCTTGTGCGGGTTTTTTATTTAAAAACGGTATTATTTTTTGTATTTCCCCATAGGCACATTTTCTTTTTTTAATTCATCACAATTACAGAGTCATTTATATACTGATATTTTAAATGATACATATAACACAACCCGTCAAGAATGGTGTATAGCTTCTTGTCCTTGTAATTCCCGTTAATTCGAATATTGTTGTATGATTTATCCTGAAGTTGTATCTCCACATTGTACCAGCGTTCCAGCATCCTTACTGCTTCGTCCAAGGGATCGTTGTTAAACTGCAAAGTACCTGAAATCCACATAAAATAATTAGAGGCATCTACTTCCTTTGTACTAAACTGTCTGTCTCTTTTGTGGTAGGTTGCCTGCTGGTTCGGCAATAAATACAACTGTCCTGCATCCTGTTTCTCCACCTTAACTTTTCCGGTTGCTACGGTAATTGTAAAATCGTTTTTATCAAAAGCCTTAATATTAAACGACGTTCCGAGCACTGTGGTTGTAATTCCATTACTTGTAATCACAAACGGACACTCAGGATTTCGAGTAACGTTAAAAAAAGCTTCTCCGTAAAGTTTTATCTGACGTCTTCCCTCGCTGAACTTCTCCGGGAAAGTAATAGAACTTCCGGCATTAAGGTTAACCACCGAGGCATCGGGCAATGTAAGCCGCAACTGTTCTCCGGGCTTAGATTGCTTCGTTATATAATGAACGGTTTGAACAGAAACATTTTTATCCGGAGGCTTTCTGAAATAGAAAAAGGAAAAAATCGACAAAATAATAAGCAGGGTAGATACTGCCGCTACATTTCGCAAATAGCGCTGGATACGAATTTTTCTTTTGTCCTTTTCGATTGCTTTGTCTAATTTTTGTCGGGCATCGGCTTCTTTAAAACTAAAATCAGGAGAAACGGAAGTGTTCCAAATTTTCTTTATTTCTATATATAAATCAAGGTTTCCCGGATCTTGCAATAACCAGTTGCTAAAATCTTTTTCTTCCTGCTCTCCGGAAGCACCATTAAGCTGCCGGAGTATTAAACGTATTTTTTCATCTTTGGTCATAAGAACCTGTTTGCCTCTTATGACGCAAATTTTTCTCTTTACCCGACTACAAAAAAATTAAATAGGAATTAAAAAACGATTAAAGAAAAATCAATACATTTTTGTGAAAGAAAACAGTTCTTTATGCAGAATTTTTAAAGCGGTAGTAATATTTTTTTCAACAGCAGCAACAGAAATGTCCATCACTTCTGCTATTTCCTTATATTTCAGTCCCTCCATGCGGTGTAATTTAAACGCCAGCTGTGCCCGTTCCGGCACTTTCTGTAATACCGTAGAAAATTTCTGTTTTAATTCACCCTCAATAAAAACGGCTTCCGGGCTTTGCCCCTCTTCCTCCGGGAAGTCACAGAAACCTTCTTTTGAATGGTATTCTTTTACGGTTTTTCGGGCATAAGAAACAGCCTGATTTTTTGCAGATTGGTACAGATATGCTTTAACACTGGTATGAATAGATACCTTTTGGCGCTTTTCCCATAAATTAATAAAAATATTTGCTGTAAGTTCTTCAACTATTTCTCTTTCATAAATAAATAAAAACATGAAACGACACAGGCATTGATAATATTTATTAAACAAAGCTGTTAAAGCTTCGCTATTCCCGCTTTTTAGCTGGTAAAATAATCTTATATCCGGATCTGTTGTTGACAAGGCATAATTTTTGCACGAAAATATGCACTGAAAATTAATTCCGGTTTAATTCAAATTTAATTGTAGATGAACAAATCTTAAAACAATAAATCGTTAGAATTTTAGAAATGAGATATAGAATTTCCGACAAACATTAAGTATCAAACACATACACAAGATCGCATACTAATACAAAAACATATAAACCATAAAAACCAATTCTATTATTCACAGAATCGGTTTTTGCTGTTTAATTATTTACGAGCAATTAATGGGTATAACTATTTCGAAGTCCCTTTATCTTCCTCAACATTTAATTTTATCTCATCGCCCGATTTTGTCCTTACAATAAGAATCTTTTCCACGTCTTTAGCAATCCCTTTTGTTACTCCGTCAAAATCACTCAGGTTCAATGCTTTCCCATTGTTCAAAACTTCCACATTTCCGTCGTCGTCAGCCGTTACATGAAACGTACTTGTTCTATGTGTATCTTTTTTAGAATCCGTAAGATCATGAATAATGGTTTTTGTACAGATTTCATGTTTTAAAGTTTTTTCGCGGACAATTACAATTTTTTCGTTGCCGTTTTTTAGATTTTTCTTCTTATAAGAAATTATTCCCGGGTCACTTAAACAGACAACATTTTCGTTAAAAGCGCCATCGCTAATTACCACAAAGTGCTTCTTCAACGAATCTTTTTTGTTATTCCGGATAGAAACAAACGGTTCTGCTAAAGCATTTTTATGCATTGTAAAAACTTTCATATGCCCGCTATCTTCAAAATCAATGTTAATATCCGAAAGCACACTGTCTTTTAATAACCGGGTACAATTATTTAAATCGTCAATAAATCCCAAAAGCTTTTCTTTTTCAGGAATGGTGTCAGCAATCGCATTACTTTTCTCATCATCAAAATGCTTTTTCCCATGCTTTTCAGGGATAATGGCCATTGATGATAATGTTAGCATTAATCCCAAAATAATAAAGATTGATACAATACGTTTCATAATTTTTTGTTTTAAAATTCCGGAAGCAAATATATATTCGAAGCAGGGACAGAGTCTGTTATGGCCGGGTTAAAGTCTGTTAAGGAAAAGTTAAAGTTTAGAATGAGCTTATGTAATTAACTATATTTGAGGCATGAACAAAAAATTGTTTCGCCTGCTGGTCTTTTTTATGGGAATTTCCGTTTTGGGAATTATAGCTGTTCAATTGGTATGGATAAACAATGCCATTCGCGTAAAAAATGAGATGTTCAATCGCGGGGTAAACGAAGCAATGTTGCGTACCGTTAACCGTCTTGACGACCTCCATAACCTGAGCGTAATAACCAATATGGCATTTACAAAAGATTCTATAAATATTTTAACCAATTTTGGATTGACTACAGGACGAGAAACCATTCCGGAGAAACAGCTGACAAGAAGAAAACATTCAATACAAACCAACAGAAAACTATTGAGGGAAAAGGAGCATGCTCTTATCAAAATAAAAGTAAATAACGATTCGCAGCAAACAAATGTTCAAACGCTTTCGTATGGCACAAATTCGACACTCCAAAGCCGCATAACAACTTCGGATAACAGGCAAAAGACAAAAGATTTTATCCTTTTTCCTAAAGATTCAATCATTCTCAGCGCCGACTCTTTATACTCAATCAGTACCATAAAAATAGATTCGTTGCTAAGCAGTTTGGACACTTTTATTGTTTCTCCGGAGTTTACCAAAAGAATAGACCTGAAAGCCGGGGCACTAAAACATACCGTGAACAAAATTGTAACCGAAATATCGGAGTGGGATATAAACGAACTAAACGATACCTTAATTGCCGAAACATTAAAGGAAGAATTGCAGGAAAACCAAATTACCCCTGATTTTGAATACGGCATTATTCGCAATGATGCAATTCGTTTTCCAATGCCTGTAAACGATTCGGGACAGGTGTACAATACAAAATTTAAAGTTAATCTTTATCCGGACAATATCCTGCAGCGAAACATTGAACTGGCGGTTTATTTCCCGGGCAAAGACCGCTTTATTTACCGCTCTCTTAACTGGTTATTGGTGGCGTCTTTTTTCTTTTCGCTATTTATTTTACTGTCGTTCGCATTTAGCATTTATTACATTCTGCGCCAGAAAAAAATTTCGGAAATGAAATCGGATTTCATCAATAATATGACCCACGAATTTAAAACGCCCATTGCCACAATTTCGGTAGCTGCCGATTCAATCACTAATCTCAAAGTAATAACATCCCCGGAGCGTATCCGATACTTTTCGGGCATGATAAAAAAAGAAAATACCCGGATGAACCGACAGGTGGAAGATCTTTTAACCATTGCCCAGCTCGACCGGAAAGATTTTGAATTTAACTGGGAAAAACTAAATATACACGAACTAATTGAAGAAGCAGTGAAAGGCATCAGCCTGCAAACAGAGCAACGCAAGGGAACAATTCGCTTAGATCTTAATGCAGAAAATCCGCATGTTACGTCCGACAGGGTTCATGGAACAAATATTCTGCATAACCTTATCGACAATGCCAATAAATATTCGGTTGAAGCTCCGGAAATAAAAATATCAACAAAAAACTGTAAAACGGGCATTTTAATCGCAATAGAAGACAAGGGAATTGGAATGAGCAAAGCGATATTGTCAAAAATTTTTGAACGTTTTTACCGTCAGGGCAGTGGAAATATTCATAATGTAAAAGGATTTGGCTTAGGCTTAAGCTATGTAAAAGCCGTAACAGAAGCCAATCATGGAAGCATTACGGTACAAAGCACTCCCGGGAAAGGAAGCATTTTTGAATTATTTTTACCTTATGAGCGCTAACCAACAACATATTTTTTTGGTAGAAGACGATCTGAGTTTTGGGGCAGTACTAAAATCGTATCTCGAAATTAATAACTTTGAAGTAACCTGGGTTGATAACGGAAAAGATGCAATCGGTAAATTTTGTACCGGGCACTACCACATCTGCCTCCTCGATGTGATGCTCCCCAACCAGGATGGCTTTACTATTGGCGCCGAAATAAGGAAACGCAACAAAACAATTCCAATGGTTTTCCTGACAGCAAAAAGCCTGAAAGAAGACATTTTAAAAGGCTACAGACTGGGAGCCGACGATTATATCACCAAACCCTTTGACAGCGAAGTGTTACTCTGTAAAATCAGGGCAATAATCCAACGCCAGTCAACAGAAACAGCAAAAGAAACTGTTTTTACAATCGGCAGTTATGAGTTTAATTCAAAGCTTCGCTGCATTGTCAGAAATGAGGAAAGGAAAAAGCTTTCGCCCAAAGAATCCCTGCTTCTGGAACTTCTTTGCCGGTATAAAAACAAACTGTTGCCCCGCGAAACGGCACTACGCGAAATATGGGGAGAGGACGATTACTTTACAGCCCGCAGCATGGATGTATTTATTACCAAACTTCGGAAATACCTAAAAAACGATCCCAATGTTGAAATAAAAAATATTCACGGGAGCGGATTCCTATTGGAAGAATTATGAGAAAAGCGAATCAACAAATTCGCGGCGGCGAAATATTTGCAAATGCTCCAGTTTTTCGCCAATGCCAATATATTTTACAGGAATTTTAAACTGATCGGAAATACCTATTACCACCCCTCCTTTTGCCGTACCATCGAGTTTGGTAAGCGCCATAGAGGTAACTTCGGTAGCTTTGGTAAACTGTTTGGCCTGCTCAAAGGCATTCTGTCCGGTTGATCCGTCGAGCACCAGCAGCACTTCCTGCGGAGCATCGGGAACAATCTTCTGCATTACTTTTTTGATTTTCGACAATTCATTCATCAAGCCGATTTTGTTGTGCAAACGGCCTGCCGTATCAATAATTACAACATCTGCATTATTGGCCACTGCCGAAGCAAGCGTATCGTAAGCTACCGATGCCGGATCGGAGCCCATTTTTTGTTTCACAATAGGCACATCAACGCGTTTTGCCCACACTTCCAGCTGTTCAATGGCTGCCGCACGAAATGTATCGGCAGCTCCCAAAACTACGGATTTACCTGATTTTTTAAAATTATAGGCCAATTTTCCGATGGTAGTAGTTTTGCCTACCCCGTTTACTCCAACCACCATTATAACATAAGGATATTCAGACTTTGGCAGTTCGAAATCGGAAACATCGCCGGAGTTATTTTCTTCGAGAAGAACGGCAATCTCTTCTTTCAGAATATTATTCAACTCATCCACGCCCATGTATTTATCGTGCGAAACACGATTTTCGATGCGTTCAATAATTTTTAAAGTCGTGTCGACCCCTACATCCGAAGTAATCAAAACCTCCTCAAGATTGTCAAGCACCTCATCATCCACTTTTGATTTACCAACAACCGCGCGACTCAGTTTTTTAAAAACACTTTCCTTGGTTTTTGAAAGTCCTTCATCAAGGTTTTCTTTCTTTTTCCTGCTAAAACTTCCGAATATGCCCATTGTTATCTAATTTGTGGCTAAATTAACATTTTTATTGATTCATTTTATCGTCGCTACTGCAAGGGGAGAAGAAAATAGCAAATCACACCATAGTTTGGATGAATAGCAAGCTTTATCACTTTTGGGATTACAACACAAGCTCCGTCAGGCAGGACAAAAACGTCATTCGATTAACAATGGAATACTGTGGATACAGTGTGTCTGTCATCAACATTATTATTTCGGTCTTTCTCCAATTTTTCGGTGCATGGTTGTAATATTTTTCAAACGACTTTCGTGAATACACCGAAAAAATTTGAGGTTTTATCTTATCCCCAGGCAGCACCCCTGAAGTATTATAATGTTGCCCGATATTTTTTATTCGAATTGGATATGCCGCCCAATCACCGAAATAGTTTTATTTACCAATCCGAAAGTAAAAAAGAGTCTCTCTTTTCTACAAAATCAGGATACAAAAAAAGCTTTCATAAGAATGAAAGCTTTCCCTGTTATACAATATATGTCTTCTTATTTTTTAAAATAAGCTTTAACGTCGTCATTCGGAATAACTTCCTCTTTAAAAGTGTAAGCTCCGGTTTTCTCTGATTTTGTCATCTTTACTACCTTCGAAAAACCTTTTCCGGCACCTTTCTGTAATGTTGCAACTGCTTTTTTTGCCATATCTAAGCTTATTTAATTTCTTTATGAACCGTTACTTTTTTCAGGATCGGATTATATTTTTTCAATTCTAAACGATCCGGTGAATTTTTTCTGTTTTTAGTGGTAATATACCGCGAAGTTCCGGGCATACCACTGTCTTTATGCTCGGTGCATTCTAAAATTACCTGCACCCTGTTTCCTTTTTTTGCCATCTTTTTGTGCTTTAAATTTTATTGACAAACCCTTTTTCCTTCGCTTCAGCCAATGCTACACCAATACCTTTTTTGTTGATAGTGCGCATTCCGGCAGCAGAGACTGTTAATTGTACCCAACGGTCTTCTTCGGGCAAATAATATTTCTTTTTGAACAGGTTAACGCCAAAACGTCTTTTTGTTCTTCTTTTTGAGTGCGAAACATTGTTTCCCACCATTGCTCTTTTACCTGTTATTTGACAAACTTTCGACATTTTATTCTAATTTCTTGATGATCAAAAACAATCCCGTATGTAAAACGGAGTGCAAAGAAAATACTTTTTTATAAAATAATCAAATACTTAGGCAATATTTTACGACAAGAATGAAATTAAAACACCTGCGGCAACGGCCGAGCCAATTACCCCCGAAATGTTACTTGCCATACAATATTGCAGTACATGGTTCTTTTTATCGTATTTCAGTGCCATTTCATTGGCCACCCGCGAGGCCATAGGTACTGCACTTAATCCGGTTGCTCCAACAAGCGGGTTGATTTTCTTTTTGGCGAAAAGATTGTAACCTTTTACAGCCAAAATCCCGCCGGCAATAGAAATAGCAAAAGCCACAAATCCTCCTACGACAATTCCCAGTGTTTTTGCAGAAAGAAAAACTTCGGATGTCATGGTGGCTCCTACTGTCAGCCCCAGGAATATTGTCGCAGTATTCATTATCGGCCCCTGGGCAGCATCGGCCAAACGGCTTGTTGATGAACCAATTTCTTTAATCAGGTTCCCGAAAAGCAACATTCCTAACAAAGGCACAGACGAAGGTACTAAAATAGCGGTAACCGTTCCCAAAGCAATCGGGAAGATAATTTTTGCCGTTTTAATATCTTTTATCTGGTATTTCGGCGGATACTTTTTATCCATCTCCTTCATATTAATCGTAAATTCCTTTTTGGAGATCAATAGTTTCGACACCAATGGAATAATTACCGGCACCAAAGCCATGTACGAATAAGCTGCAATTGCAATAGGCCCTAACAAATGCGGAGCCAGCTTAATTGTAGTATAAATCGCCGTAGGCCCGTCGGCACCACCAATAATTCCTAACGAAGCAGCTTCTTTTGCTGAAAAACCAACAGCTATTGCCCCCAACAGAATGGAAAAGATGCCAATTTGTGCAGCCGCACCAAAAAGAGCCAGTTTCAGGTTACGAAGCATCGGACCAAAATCGGTTAATACCCCTACCCCCATAAAAATAACAGGAGGCAATAAACCTGTTTTTATTAACGAATAATAGAGATAATTCATTATCCCGTACTCATGGGCAATTTCAAAAAGATTCATATACCTGTGCCCGTCCAGTTCTATCAACTCAGGATTTACTACCCCCATCTGTCCTCCGGGGAAATTGGCCAGCAAAACCCCAAAAGCGATAGGTATCAACAACAAAGGCTCGTAGCCTTTTTTTATCCCGAGATACAGCAATACAAAAGCTATTGCCCACATAATCAGCGTCTGCCAGGTAATGTTGCCTAACGCTGTCATGTTAAACAGTTCCCTTAAAATATCCATAAATTACAGTTATGCCAGTTGAACCAAAACATCATCTTCTTCTACACTGTCGCCGTTGGCTTTCATAATCCCGACCACTTTCCCGTCTTTTTCGGCCACAATGGCATTGTAGGTTTTCATGGATTCGATATAACAAACCAAATCGCCTTCTTTTACCACATCACCAACTTTCAAAGGCGTTTCTGAAGTATCTTTTGTAAGCATGAATTTTCCTTCGAGCGGAGCCAGTACTTCGGAAGCGACACTTCCGTTATCTGCTACCGGAGCAGCAGCGGCAGCATTATCAGCTGCTCCATTGTTGCTATTTCCGTTTGAACCGTTTCCATTGTTATTGGCACTTGCCACAACAATATCGCCATAGGTTACGCCGACATTGAATTTTTCGCCGTTAACGTCGATTACCATTGATTTGGGCTGGTAATCGACAGGTGCTGCAACCTTTTCAGGCTGTGCTTTTTTGGCTGCTTTCTTTGCAGCAAGATCAGCTTCAAAGTCAGCTTTGGCTTTTCCCGATTTATAAGCGCGGTACTGCTCGGGGTGCATTGCCAACTCTAACAATTCTTCGTCGTCCTGACCATAATCCCAACCATTTTCGTCCATTTCTTTTCGGTAAACATCCAAATCATCGGGATATAAATCCTGGGGAACACCGGTATAAAATTCTTTGCCATTCGCTTTAGCCAGTTCAACAATCTCGGCATCAAGTTCGCCCGGAAGTTTACCTGAGCGGCCAAGGATCATGTCCCAAATGTTATCGGCAATCATGCTCCAGCGTTCACGTCCTTTAATCAACTGAACCACATTCATTAAGGCCAGGTTTTTCACATACTGACTAAAAGGAGTTACCAGCGGCGGACACCCCAGCTTCGGCCAAATGTATTTTACCTCATCAAAAAGTTTCACGAGGAGATCATCCTGGGTTAAGGTTTGCTTATTTCGTTTTGTCAGCCATTTGTTCAGGCTTTTTAAATTATTGTCAAGGTCAGCCATCAAACTTCCCATCATACCACCTGGCAGTCCGGGGCCAATCAACAGTGAATTCATATTACGGTTTTTCGGGTTGATGTAATACCCAAGGAAATCGTCGATAAATTCTTGCGTAAGCGAACGTACCTGCATGTACGCTTTCATATCAATATCTTTTACAACAAAACCGGCATCTTTTAACATAGCCTGTACCGCCAAAATATCGGCATGACCGGTTCCCCACGAAAGCGGATCCATTCCGGCATCAACGTAGTCAACCCCGGCTTTGGCAGCTTCCAGTATGCTTGCCATTGAAAAACCCGGGCCGGCATGGCTATGGTATTGCACCACAACATCGGGATGAGCTGTTTTTATATTTTTTATAATCTTACCAATTGTTACAGGACGGCCGATACCGGCCATATCTTTCACGCAAATTTCATCAGCCCCCATTGCAATAAGCTGCTCGGCAAGGTTGGTGTAATATTCAACCGTATGTACCTCCGAAACGGTTAAACACAATGATGCCTGGGAAATCATTCCGCCTTCTTTGGCAAATTTTATTGAATTTTCAAGGTTACGGGGATCGTTCAATCCACAAAACGAACGGGCAATATCAGTTCCCTGTAATTTTTTTACTTTAAACATTAGTTTACGCACATCGGCAGGAACCGGGCTCATACGAATACCGTTCAGTGCCCGTTCCAACATGTGAGTTTGGATACCAACATCGTTAAAAGGCTGTGTCCAACGACGGTTTGCAATGTTCGGATTTTCGCCAAAAAGCAGGTTGATTTGCTCGAAACCACCACCGTTGGTTTCCACCCTGTCGAAACATCCCATGTCAATAATTGCAGGAGCAACTCTTTCCAGTTGATCCACCCGTGGCATATATTTTCCTGAGGACTGCCACATATCCCGGTACATTAAACTAAACTTTATCTCTTTTCCCATAATGTATAACTTATTTCTTTACCCCAATCGTTACTTTGATCTACTTATCTTCCCGGGATCGGTAACAGAACCATCACACAGAAAAACGGCAAAGGGTAATTATTGTTTAACTTTCTCTATTGATGTAATTTTTCCTTTTCCTTTGGTTACCACATCTACTGCCGACACCAATACCGCCAGTTTGGATTTATCAATGATGTTATCCTGTGTTCCTGTCCTGTCCTGTTTTTCAGAAGATACAGCAAAAAGGTTGGTAAAACGTATTATCAGGTTTCCGAGTACTACAACCAGTATCAGGATAAAAAAAACAGTACCCATACCTGTAAGCATTAGTTTTAAAGCCTCTGTCATTTTATAATGTTTTTAACTGAAAAAACTAACCCGAATTTCGGGATATTTTTTTCTCATATCTATACAAGGATTGCAAAAATATGTTTATATGTGAATTATGTGTTTTATAAAATGTTAAATTGAAAGGAAAAATAAAAATTTAATTACGATTAGAAAGTTCAAGATTCTCCACTTCTCAACAAAAAACGGCATAACCTGCTGCAACAAGTACAGTTATACTCTTTTCCACACCGACATTTTCCTACCATATGTTTTATAACACATACTTAACATACTTAACATTAACACGTTCAAAAAACAACAAATATTAGCTTTGTACTCTTTTAAAATAAATAACAACAATGCAACAACTAACAATTCGAAAAATAATTTGCGACAAAACAATTTCACAGAAACAGGCAGATGCACTTATTGAAGCAAACGGATTGCTTCAGGAAGTAAATCATCTTAACTGGAAAGACTTCCCCTACAAACCCGATGTAAAACTCAGGATTGCCCACACAGGAAACGAAATATGGCTAAAGTTTTATATACAAGAGAAGTACATTATGGCCCAAGAAACCTCGACGAATGGAGATGTCTACAAAGACAGTACTGTAGAATTTTTCATTTCGACTGACGGAAAAAACTACTACAACTTCGAATTCAGCTGCATTGGCACAATCCACTTAGCCTATGGGGCACAGCGTGAAAACAGGAAGCATATCGCCCCTGAAATTGCAGAACAGATACAAATCCACTCATCGTTAGGCAATCAGCCTTTTAACGAAAAAAAAGGCGATTTTAAGTGGGATATGCTCATCCGGATTCCGAAAGAATGCTTTATTTTTGGCCAACCAACAACTTTCGAAGGGTTAGAAGCCTCGGCCAATTTCTACAAATGCGGCGACGGAACATCAGCGCCTCATTATATCAGTTGGCGCCCCATAAAATCAGAAAACCCGGATTATCATCGGCCAGAGTTTTTCGACAATATTGTGTTTGAATAAATAACAATGTATTAGAGCTACTAAAATTAGGGCTGGCAGCAAATGAACTTTCAGGCTGTGCTCCCAGCTTAATTCCCCGATTTCTCCCGTTAAGACGACTGGAAATGCAGCGCTTTCTGCTCCTAAGGTTCGCTTTTCAGGTCGCTTTCCCGGATGCGCCGAAGAATATTATCAACCTTCTTCGTTAGGTGTTTTTTGCGCCTTTAGTAGTTCTTTTATTTTCTTCTTTCCTCAAAACCAGAAAGAAGGTTTTATCGTCAGCATAATGTATCCAAACTGAGGCGTTTTTAAGTCTGTTCCGTTAACTTGTTTCACCTGTTTCAGTGTTTCTGTCATACTATAAACAGCATATCCGCATTCGAGCACAGCCAGCGGATGAAACTTCCATTTCATTTTTAAATCAAATTCATGTCCCAAATTTCGATTGAGTTTATCAGTAACATTTGCAAGGTCGTACTTATCGGTAGCCAGCCTGAAATAATGCCAATGCAACTGAAGATTTAAATTTTTCTTTGGCCGGCAGGTTAGTTTAACCATGTAATCCTGCAAGCCCTGTTGCGGGGTAGTGCTAAAAAAATCCATATAACCATACCACCCGTGCCGGCGGCCATAAAGAATATCAAAGCGTTTATTGGCTGATGATGTGGAAGTTTCATCGTTACCGGAAAGGTAATCCAACCCGACTCCAAAACTAAGTTGCTCAACGATTTTCTGTTCGGCATAAACCGAAATACAATAAGCCGATACATCACCTCCCTTATCGTTAATGTTATGCTGATAATAAGTTGACAACCGGGCATTAAAACAATTGTCTGTATAGTTTGCACTCATTCCATATGTTCCGCGGTAAAAAACCTGCGAAGTAGTATCATTTAGCGTATTTCCGGTAACAACAGCAATCCCGGAAAGTGTAATTTTGTTAACTTGATACCGATAATGTACAAAATCGAATAATTTAAACTTTTTGCAAGGGTACTCCACATTGTTTTTATCCTCTGCATTGTATGAAATTCCCAGGTGAAGCTGCTGTTTTCCACGTTGATATTCGAACAACAAAGCATCGTAAGTAACCTGGTAATCGTTCCAGTTTCGCTTCGAGATTATCCGTTGGTCGTCGTACGAGAGCAACTGCCGGCCAACCTTTAAAGATAGTGCTTCGTTTATTTTCAACTTTGCCCAGGCCTGGTGCAGACAAATACTTTCGGTATTTCCATACACCCCGCTACTTTTATAGTTGTTGTCGTCTCCCCAAATCCGCACATCCTGCACCGACACAAAAGCATCCATCCTGTTGTTACAAAACAATGCACTTAAGCGCGTTCGCTGGGTAGTATAAGCAGGAGTATCATCGTTGGTAGTCCGGGGGCTTTTATATCCATTATCAACCAGAAAACGAGGCCGTAACTCTGCCCCAATTTGTATTTTTTTATCCTGAGACATGGCGAGGTATGAACACAAAAGGAGCATACCGCATAAATTTATTTTTATACGTATCATATTTTTTTAGATGTTAGTGTTTAGATATCAGACTTTAGAAGCTTTGATGTTAAAATGTTGTTCGACAGGTTGAGAATAAGCCGGAGAACCCACGACAAAAGCATCATCATTCAAAGCAGGACAACTGCTGTCTCCTGTGTAGCAATGTGTCCCCAGGCTCTTTTACACAAGTTCAAAACATTTCAAACGATTCTCACTGTCGTCCCATCAATTCCCATCCACCATATATGCTTTTAATTTTTGGGTTTGTGGATTTTTAAACAATTGATCGGGCATTCCCTGTTCTATAATTTCTCCATTCGACATAAATACTACGTTATCCGCCAAGCGAACAGCCTGCCGCAGCACATGGGTAACCAACACAATGGTATAGTTTTCTTTCATACTTCGAAATAGGTTTTCAATTTTCTTACTCGAAATAGGATCAAGTGAAGAGGTAGGTTCATCGGCTAAAATAATACGCGGTTTAACTGCCAGTCCGCGGGCAAGGCACAAACGCTGTTGTTGTCCTATCGAAAGGCTGTTCGGGGAACTGTTCAGTCTGTCCTTTACCTCATCCCAAAGCCCAACTTCGGTCAGGTGCTTTTCCACGCTGTATGCAATCAGTTTTTTATTCCGGATCCCTTTGAGTTTCAAACCATAGGCTACATTTTTACAGATAGAAACCGGCAACGGGTAAGGTCGCTGCCCCAGCAGTCCCATCTTTTGCCGGATAGACGGCACATCTTTCGACGTATTCAAAATATCATCGTCTTCAATATAAATGCGTCCCGACACCTTCAGTTCTTTATAAATATCGGTAAGCCGGTTCATGCATTTCAGCAAAGTAGTTTTTCCACAGCCTGAAGGCCCCAGCAACACGGTAACTTTATTCTTCGGAATTTTCAGGTTAATATTTTTTAAAATATGATGATTGCCGGCACGTACATTCAGGTTACAAATTTGTAAAACAGAGTCTGTTTCCTCGGGGATGTTCAATGGAGCTATCCGGCCTGCATTTATCATTTCTTCTTTTAACAGATACATGGCAATTTTTATTTTAAAATGGTTTTTGAATATCTTTTGGAAAGAAAGCGTGCCAGCAGGCTTATTACCAAAATAATAATTGTAAGCAAAGCCGCAGCAGCAAAAGCCCGTTCCCGAACTTCGGGAATAGGTGAACTTAACTGGAAAAATATAGACAGCGGGAGCGTTGCAGCAGGTTCGTCAAGATGAACAGGAACCAAATCGGTATAGCCGGCAGTAAACAATACCGATGCGGCATCGCCAATTCCACGACCAAAAGCCAAAAGCAAAGCCGTTATAAACCCCGGGAACCCCTGTTTAAAGAGTGCCTTAAAAGCAACTTCGGAACGAGTGGAGCCAAGTGCCAGCGAAGCTTCGTGCAAACCTTTGGGAATAGCCGACAGCACCTCATCGAAAGTACGTACCACAATCGGAATTATCAACAACGCAACGGTAATTATACCGGCCAGCAAAGATGCATGCATCCCCAGGAAAAGCATAAGCGCAAAGCCAAAAGCCCCGTAAACAATAGAAGGAACACCCCACAAAGCATCAAGCACATAACGAATGGTGTTTTGCATCCGCTTGTGCCTCGACAGATGTACATTGATATACAAGGCCGCAGGAACTCCAACCAGGGTAGCAATAACTGTTGCACCTATCGAAATGTAAAGCGAACCGACAATCGCATTCAGAACTCCCCCTTCTCCGCCATAATAGTAGCCCCCTTTGGGCGTTTTAAAAACCATATCCCACGAAAGCGCATGAAAGCCTTTCACAAATATCAGGATAATAATAAAAGCGAGAATAAGAATGAGCGACCAGGTAGCAAGCCCCGACAGCATCCTGAAAAACTTCTCTTCAATAATTTTTTTTCTTTTATTCATTTTTCTTTGTCCTGTAAATAAAATACCGGAATATCAGGTTTATCAGCAAAATGATAACAAACAGCAAAAGTGCCGCAAACATTAATGCCGAATCGTACATAGGAATAGAAAGCATTTCGCCATAGTTATTGGCAATAAGTGCAGGCAGGGGATAGCCAGCCTCAAAAAGGCTGAACTTAATCTGCACGAGATTACCTACCACCATCATTACTGCCATGGTTTCGCCAAATGCCTTGGCAATGCCCAGTCCAAATGCCGATATAATACCAGGCACTCCTTTTTTGATAACAACATGCTTTATGGTTTCCCAGAAAGTTGCCCCCAGCGAAAGTGAAGCCTCTTTTAAGCCCGAAGGAATGGTGTTGAATACTTCAATCAGCATATTTAAAATATACGGAATGCACATTACCGCCAAAACAATACCTCCGGCCATCATGGTATAGCCCGAGGTTTTTACGCCAAACAAAGGTGCAAGCCAACCGGAAATGAAGGGTACAATTACAATAATACCCCAAACGCCGTAAATTACGGATGGCAAACCGGCCAAAATATCAATCACCGGATGCATGAAATACATAAAGCGTTTTGACGAGAACTGCGTAAGAAATATGGCCGACAGTAAACATACCGGAACCGACAGGCAAAAAGCAATAAGTGTAACATACAATGACCCGAGAATGAAAGGTAGAAAACCAAATTTCTCTTCGTGGGGCAACCATGTTGCAGATCCCACCAATTCGCCAATGGATTTTAGCTCCATTAAAGGACTCGCTTTTACATACAGACCAATTCCAATTACTAAAGGCAAAGCAAGGATTGTTACAATAGCAATAAGCATCCAAACGGTTGATGCCTTATCTAAAAATATTCGTCGATACAACATAAACTATTATCGAATTTTCCCCGGACGGGTTATTGTTGGGATACTTTTTCTAAATAAGCATCGATTTTAGCCGGTTCGACAGGCACATACCCGGCTTCTTTCACATAAACCTGGCCTTTGGTAAGTGTCCATTTTATAAAGTCAAGGACAGCCGTTTTCCGGGGCTTCCCTTTTGAAACGAAATAAAGTTCGCGTGCAGGAGGAGCAGGATACACCCCATTGGCAATAGCCTGCAACAGTTTTTCAAAGGAGTCGTAAAAATCTTCATCCGGATCAATTTGTCCGTTTTCGTTAACATCAATTGGAATAACTTCCACGCCCTGGTGTTTTGCCCCGGTTTTAATGTCGTAAGCAAAAATGGTGTTGTTAAAAGCAATACCAAGCGGGTCTTTACTTACCGCCTCTGCCAGTCCTGGATCGCCATAAATACCAACTCCGGAAAGATTTTCCTGCTTTCCGCCCAGGTATTTCGCCCAGGTTCCGGCCGCCCCACAGGCATCGGAACGGGTATAAACTGAGACTTGTTTTTCGGCCTTACGCCCAAAGAGTTCGTCCCAACTGCGAATGCTTTTATCAATAAAAACAGCTTTAAACTCCTCGCGGGTAAGCCCTCTTTTTTTCAGTTCGCTCAGGTACGGGTTTTGAGCACTGATTGTAGGCACTACTGCATCAATAGTGAGCCCCACCCACCAAACACCTTTATCTTTTTCGGCCCGGGCAATTTCGCGCGAAAACATGCCAAGGTCTACCGCCCCGGCCAAAGCATCGGCCATTCCTTTTCCGGCTCCGCCACCCGAGATATTGAAACGCACTTCGGGATGCTCCTTTTGGTATTCTTCCGCCCATTTTACCACCAAAGGATATAAGGCAAAAGCACCGGAAATACTTACCGTATTTTCTTTACTTGATTTTGTAGCACACGAACTCCCCAGGAGAACAGTGATAAGTGCCAACGCAATTATTCTTAATCGTTTCATCTTATTAAAATTGTTTATTTTTTCGGTATAAGATGTAACTCCCGGTGAATTTTAATCATTTTCGTGAGTGTATTTTAAAATGCTAAAATTCATGGTCGTTTCATCTGTCTTGTATTTTTTTGTACAAGACAAAATTCAGTATAAAAAGGAAGCCATAAAACCGCTCAATATCGTATTTTCAAACTACGTATTTACACCTAATGCCCAACCAGCACCTCTTCTCTTCCTGAGCAGTTTTCTTCTTTGAGAAACGTTATATCTTCCTTATGTCTCCCCGGTGTTACAACATCTGATAATTATTGGCCTACTGAATAAAAGATTAGAATATAAATCGTAAAGAACGCGAAGTACTGCAACTAAAAACAGCAACTGCCACTTTTTTAATGGTTGTTAATCCGGCCTCAGTATTTTATAGCTCGAAATACCCGTTTTTAATGGCATAAACCACCAGTTCTGCCGTATTTTTCGATTGGGTTTTACTTAAAATGTTCTCGCGGTGCTTATCAACAGTACGTTTGCTTATCACCAGTTGTTCTGCAATTTCCTGGTTCGAAAAGCCCTTGCAAATATTTAGCAACACTTCCAACTCGCGCTTTGTTAGTTCATCGTTTTCAGGCGATTCGCTTTTCCGGCTTAAATTTGTTACAATTGAGGCAAGTATCTCGGGCGAGAAATAATTTCGGTTGTTATAAACTTCAAGGATTGCAGTTTGCACCTCATCGAATGGCGAATTTTTAATTAAAAAGCCCTTTGCCCCGGCTTCAATCATCTCGGAATAAAATCCCTCATCGGAATACATCGAAAGGGCAATTATCTTTAAATCGGGAAAACGAGTAAGGGCCGATTTTGTTGCTTCTATTCCGTTTATTTCGGGCATTTCAATGTCCATCAGCACCACATCGGGATTAAACCCGCCTACATTTTCAAGGAATTCCCTACCGTTTTCGGCCTCCTTTATTCCTGCAACAAGCCTGCTATTCTGCAATAAAAACTTCAGGCCTTCGCGAAACAGTGAATGATCGTCAACAATATATACTTTCAACTTATTGGTCATACCGGTAATTTTATATGAGCACAAAAACCGTTATTCGGAGAACTTTCCAGCTCTATTGCTCCATTCAGCGATTTCACCCTCGATTTTATATTGGTTAGCCCCATGCCATAATTCTCATTGCAATCTACTTCAAATCCTTTTCCGTTATCCTTATATTCCAACTCAAGAATACTAGTATTGTCGGTAAGCCGGATATCCATTTCATCGGCAGCTGCATATTTTAGGGTATTATTTATTAACTCGCAGCAAATGCGGTAAAGAATAACTTCGATGTTATGTTTGTAACGCTGTTTCTTAATATTCGATACTATATTTATCCTGATATTTTCTTTTGCCGAGGTATTACGCACAAATGTTTCAATTGCTTTTTGCAGTCCATAGCGTTCCAAAACATGTGGTGTTAATTGGTTTGATATTTCTTTTGTAGTAACAATGGCATTGTCTACCATATTCTCAACTTTATCAAGCAATACGTTATTTTGCGGGAGAACATCGCTTTTGTTTATGGCCGAAATTGTCATTTTTGCAGACGAAAGCAGCGGCCCTAAGCCGTCGTGCAGTTCTTTTGCAAAATGTTTTCGTTGTTTTTCCTCGGTAGAAATTACGGCCGAAAGCAATTTGGCCTCATTTTCTTTTCGCAGGCGGTGAATATGGTTCAGCACCTTAAAGATCTTCCGGATATAAACCGAGGCCACCAGCATTGCCACCGAAATAACAACAGCAATCCAGCTGTTTAACGTATTAATATCATCGGTTGTTGTGTTATAAAAATAAAACAATTCCGACATACGGCGCAAGGCCATAAGCAGGAAGCCAATGGATATACTTACCCATGCTATGTTAAACTTTGTTTTCGGTATCAGGCTTATGGTAATAACAAAGGCAATAACCTGTAAAATCACCGAAATTATTAATGCTATTTTTAAACCCATGTTACAAAATTACAATGTAAAAGCTTAAAATCACTACGTTTTTATTCGTAGTTTATCCTCATCGAAAAAAACCTGCACCTTTCGATATTAATTTATTGATAGTTTTTACCGGGAACACGCCGGCTTAATGATTGTGTAACGGCAATTAATTATTACTTTTGCCCTCCGAATAAAAAAACATTATTCTTAATTCAATATGTCAGAAGTGATTAGGTTAAAAAAAGGGCTAAACATCAAGCTAAAAGGGAGTGCTGAAAAAACACTCGAAAAATTGCCGATTCCGGCAACAGTAGCTCTGAAACCCACCGATTTCAACGGCCTCACTCCAAAACTCAGTGTAAAGGTTGATGCCGAGGTAAAAGCCGGCGATGCTTTGTTCTACGACAAGTACCACCCCGAAATTATTTTTACGGCTCCTGTGGGCGGAAAAGTAGTTGCGATAAATCGTGGTGAACGTCGCAAAATTTTGGAAGTAGTTGTTGAAACCAACGAAAACGCAGGTTCGGCAGCGTTTAAGCAAGCCGACCCGTCAGCGTTATCTGCGGAAGAGGTAAAAGAGCAGATCTTAAAAAGTGGTCTGTGGCCGTTTATCAAAAAACGCCCGTATGGGATTGTCGCCAACCCGGAGGAACAACCCAAAGCCATTTACATTTCTACCTTCGACACTGCGCCATTGGCACCCGATTACAGTTTCATTTTCGGAGGACAATCGGGAACTTTCCAAACCGGTGTTAACGCATTGGCGAAGTTAACCAACGGAAAAGTAAATCTTGGAGTAACCCCGGATTCCGCTTTTTCAGGAATAAAAAACATTGAAGCCAACACGTTTTCAGGACCTCACCCGGCAGGAAATGTTGGTATACAAATTGCCAATACCAATCCGATAAACAAAGGAGAAGTGGTTTGGACCATTAATGTACAGGATGTTTTATTTATCGGCCGTTTGTTCGAAACCGGAAAAGTTGATTTTACTCGCACTATTGCCCTAACAGGTTCGGAAGTTAAAGCACCAAAGTATTATCAAACCGTATTAGGTGCCCCCATGGCATCGTTGGTTGAAGGAAAGCTTACCGACGAAGGACACAAACGCATTATTAGCGGAAATGTTCTAACAGGAACAGAAGTAGATGAAAAAACGTATTTGAGCTATTACGATTCTCAGGTAACGGTAATTCCGGAAGGAGATGAGTACGAATTTATGGGCTGGGCCGATCCCGGGTTCAAAAAATTCAGTGCAACAAAAACTTTCTTCGGGAAACTGTTTCCTAAAAAAGAGTACGTATTAAATGCAAATATGCACGGCAGCGAACGCGCATTTGTTCTTTCCGGACAATACGAAAAATTCGTTCCAATGAACATTCTGCCGGTCTATCTGCTAAAAGCAATCTTAGCAAACGACATCGACAAGATGGAACAGTTAGGCATTTATGAAGTTATTGAAGAAGATTTTGCTCTTTGTGAATATGCATGTACTTCAAAAATAGAAGTTCAGAAAATACTTCGCCAGGGAATTAATACCATGATTAAAGAATTGGGGTAGATATTTGCGATAAATGAATATCTCCTCTACCGTATCTTCTGTACAGCTTCCCGACACACATCGGAAACAATCGTAACGAAGCTATGATAGAGGATAAAGGAAACGAACAATTTTAATAAAATGAAATTCATAAAAAACTTTTTTGAAAGAACAGAACCGTTGGTTCAGGAAGGGGGCAAATATCAATGGCTCAGATCTGTACACGATGGATTCTTTACTTTTATGTACACGCCAAAAACCACGGCCAAGACAGGATCGCACATTCACGATTATATTGATCTGAAACGTACGATGTCTATTGTGGTTATTGCATTAATCCCGGCCTTATTGTTCGGCATGTACAATGTGGGCTACCAACACTTCAAAGCAATCGGAGAATTGGCGACTACCGGATTTTGGTCAGTCTTTTTCTTCGGATTTCTAAAAGTACTTCCAATCGTTATTGTTTCGTATGTAGTAGGTTTGGGCATTGAGTTTATTTTTGCTCAATTCCGCGGCCACGAGATACAAGAAGGATTCCTTGTTTCGGGAATGATTATACCGTTAATAATGCCGGTAAATACGCCGCTATGGATGATTGCAGTGGCGACTGCTTTTGCGGTTATTATCGGCAAGGAAGTTTTCGGCGGCACAGGGATGAACATTTGGAACCCGGCACTTGTAGCACGCGCATTCCTGTTTTTTGCTTACCCGGCACAAATGTCGGGCGAATCGGTTTGGATCGCACTACGCAACAGCGACAAAGTTATCGACGGATTCTCGGGAGCAACACCAATGGCCAATGCAGCTGCCGGAAACATAAACTTTAGTGTTGCTGATGCTTTCTTCGGTTTTATTCCCGGGTCAATAGGTGAAACATCAACAGTAGCAATACTTCTGGGCGCTGTCTTTTTAATTATCACCGGAATAGGAAGTTGGAAAATTATGCTTTCAGTTATTGCCGGAGGTTCTGTAATGGGACTCATCCTAAATGCCGCAGCAAGCGGCGCAGGCCTCTCGCCTGAAGTAGCCTCATATTTTGCCATGCCTTTCTGGCATCATCTTATTTTGGGTGGTTTTATGTTTGGTGCCGTTTTTATGGCCACCGACCCTGTATCGGCAGCACAAACCGAAAAAGGAAAATGGATCTATGGATTCCTTATCGGAGTTATGGCAATCATCATCCGTGTTATTAATCCGGCCTTTCCCGAAGGAATGATGTTGGCCATCCTGTTAATGAACACATTTGCGCCGCTTATCGACCACTATGTGGTAGCCGGAAATATTAAAAGAAGAATTAAACGTGCAAAAGTTTCTGCATAATCGCTAAAAAGAAGAAAAATGAACAGAAATAGTAATACTTACACATTTTTATATGCAGCAATAATGGTAATTGTTGTTGCTGCTGTTCTTGCTTCGGTTGCAATAGCACTTAAGCCTGCGCAGAAAAAAAACGTTGAGATTGAGAAAAAACAAAATATCCTTGCTTCGGTAAATATTGAAAGCACAGCAGCAAATGCCGAGGACATTTACAAAAAAACAGTTGTTGCCGAATATGTGGTTAACACAAAAGGCGAGAAAGTTGACGGCAATGCTTTTACCAACAATCTGAAGCAGCAACGCGCCGCAGGCTTCGATAAAATGTTACTTCCGGTTTTCGAATGTAAAACCAACGACGGCATAAAATACGTACTTCCGGTATACGGAGCCGGGCTTTGGGGACCAATTTGGGGATATGTATCGGTAAACGATGATATGAATACCATTTACGGTGCCATCTTCGATCATGAAGGAGAAACTCCCGGGCTGGGAGCTGAAATTGCAACAAAAGAATTTCAGGAACAGTTTAAAGGAAAAACTCTTTTTGATGAGTCAGACAAAATGACCTCAATAGTGGTTGCCAAAGTAGGAGAAGTTGCTCCCGAAGAACATAAAGTAGATGCCATTTCAGGTGGTACAATTACGAGTAAAGGCCTTGAAAAAATGTTGAAAGACGACTTTACAGGTTATGAAGCATTCTTAAACAAGAATAAAAAATAAGATACGATGAGCGATCCATTATTTTCAAAGAAAAATTTAAAATTACTGACGACCCCATTAAGCGACAGTAACCCGATTACTGTACAGGTTTTGGGTATTTGTTCGGCACTGGCAGTTACCGCCCAGTTAAAGCCGGCTATCGTTATGACACTCTCAGTGATGGCAGTATTGGCATTGGCAAACGTAATTATATCATTATTGCGTAATACGATCCCTACCCGGATACGAATTATAGTCCAGCTTGTTGTTGTTGCTGCTCTCGTAATCTTAGTCGACCAGGTTTTACGTGCATATGTTTACGATGTAAGTAAACAGCTTTCGGTATTTGTTGGATTAATTATCACCAACTGTATCCTCATGGGACGCTTAGAGGCTTTCGCCTTAGGCAACCGCCCGTGGCAATCATTCCTCGACGGTATCGGGAATGCAGCAGGTTATGGTATAATCCTGATTATTGTTGCTGTCATCCGCGAAATTTTAGGCTCGGGCTCATTAATGGGTTACAAGCTTATTCCCGACAGCTGGTACATTGTTAATGGCGGATTCTATTCAAACAACGGGTTGATGGTACTTTCACCAATGGCTCTTATTGTTGTGGGTATTATCATCTGGGTACAACGTAGTTGTAGTCGTAAACTGATTGAAAATTAATCTTAACACAAAAAGAAAATTCAAATGGAAAATCTGATTAATATATTTGTTAAGTCAATTTTTATTGAAAACATGGTGTTTGCCTATTTCTTTGGAATGTGCTCTTATCTGGCCGTTTCGAAAAAAGTAAGTACAGCTACCGGATTAGGAATTGCAGTAGTTTTTGTGTTAGGAATTACGGTTCCGGTAAACTACCTGCTCGAGAAATATGTATTAACCGAAGGAGCTTTAGTTTGGCTTGGCAAAGATTTTGCCGGGGTAGATCTTAGCTTCCTGCGTTTTATTATGTTTATCGCAATTATTGCATCAATGGTACAATTGGTAGAAATGATTGTTGAAAAATTTGCCCCGACATTGTATAACCAACTGGGAATCTTCCTCCCGCTTATTGCTGTAAACTGCGCAATTCTTGGAGGTTCGTTATTCCTTCAGCAAAAAGCTTTTGTTAATGCAGGAGAAGCTACGGTTTACGGAATTGGATCCGGAATCGGATGGTTGCTGGCAATTGTTGGCATTGCTGCTATCAGGGAAAAAATTGAATACTCGAACGTTCCGGCACCGTTACGCGGACTCGGAATTACATTCATTGTAACCGGTTTAATGGGACTGGCATTCATGGGGTTCAGCGGAATAAAATTGTAAAAAGAAAAATTAAAGAATACTATGCTATTATTATCAGCAAACGTAATTATCACCAGCGTTGTAGTGTTTCTGGGCATAATTATCTTTTTGGTAGCTATTCTTTTGTATGCCAAAAAGAAACTTACCCCGTCGGGAACCGTTAAAATCGACATTAACGAAGGAGATGTTGAGCTGGAAGTTGAGCCGGGCAGTACATTGCTTTCGACACTGGGAAATAACAAAATCCTTTTACCATCGGCCTGTGGAGGCGGAGGAACCTGCGGAATGTGCCGTTTACGGGTTTTGGAAGGCGGAGGTTCTATTCTTCCTACCGAAACTGGCTTTTTTAGCCGCAAAGAACAAAACGACCACTGGCGCCTGGGATGCCAGGTAAAGGTAAAAGAAGACATGAAAATTGCCATTCCGCAAGAAGTAATGGGCGTAAAAAAATGGGAATGCGAAGTGGTTTCGAACCACAATGTTGCTACATTTATCAAAGAATTTGTGGTTAAGCTACCTGAAGGAGAACACCTAAACTTCCGTTCAGGAGGATATATCCAAATTGACGTTCCGAAAGTGGATGTTGATTTCAAAGACATGGATATTGACGAACAATACCGCGAAGAGTGGGAAAAATTCAATATGTTCGACCTGAAAATGAAAAACCCGGAACCAACCTTCCGTGCTTATTCAATGGCCAACCACCCTGCCGAAGGCAACATCATCATGCTGAATATCCGTATTGCAACCCCGCCGTTTGACAGAGTTAACGGAGGTTTCCAAAAGATAAATCCAGGAGTTTGCTCATCGTACATTTACAGCCTAAAACCGGGCGACAAAATTACGATATCAGGTCCCTACGGAGAATTCTTCCTGAAAGACAACGACAGCGAAATGATGTTTATCGGAGGTGGTGCAGGTATGGCTCCTATGCGTTCGCATTTGTTCCACTTATTCCACACTGTGAAGGAAAGCAATAAAAAAGTAACTTTCTGGTACGGAGCCCGTGCATGGCAAGAGGTTTTCTACTACGAACAATTCAGAGAAATAGAAAAGAACTTCCCGAATTTCGAGTTCCATCTGGCTCTTGACCGTAAGGATCCTGTTGCTGACGAACTCGGAATCGATTATAAAATAGGATTCGTACACCAGGTTATTTTCGACAACTACCTGAAACAACACGAAGAACCCGAAGAAATCGACTACTACATGTGTGGCCCGCCAATGATGAACGCTTCTGTTCAAAAGATGTTATACGATCTTGGCGTTCCTGACGAAAACGTATTGTTCGACGACTTTGGATCGTAAAGACTACATACATTAAAAAATAGATTTTTGAAACCATCCTTGTTTTTCGGGGATGGTTTTTATTTTAACAAATAATTCATGCACCCATTACTGTTAAACTCCTGAGTTCCGCACGACATATAGCCCCAAAATCTTAATTCACACAATAACAAACATTTAACGTGTTGTTTTGGTGCTTTTAGGGTGTCCCAGTCTTATATTTGCATCATGTTTGTTCGAAAAAAGA